>Ga0214545_1004841_pt1 | contig 24891 bp, 11 predicted proteins | sample CNSS4metaG_FD_160064 | JGI IMG/M metagenome (GOLD analysis project Ga0214545, IMG submission 160064) | Root nodule microbial communities from cowpea collected in UCLA plant growth center, Los Angeles, California, USA - CNSS4 | ecosystem: Host-associated > Plants > Roots > Nodule | place: USA...
AATCAACCCATAATTAAACCCCAACAAGTTTGATGGCGAAAACCTTTCGAAACTCACCTGGAGGGGGTCGGAAATGGCGTCGCCGGCGGGACTCTCGCGAAAACGATGAACAGCGCGAGGGTTTCTGCGTTTTGCGCAGAGATAAAGCAAAACTTAACGTCGGGGGTGCTAGGTCCGACGTTAAGTGACGTCGGGGGTGGGAGGGGCCGATGTTAAGTGACGTCTGGCGCGAGCTGGTCCGACGTCCCTTAACGTCTGGCGCGCGCTGGTCCGACGTCCTTTTTTGAGTGACGTCGGGGTATTTTTTAACAGACGTTAAGTAACGTCTGACGTGGAGCGGGCAGACGTTAAAAATGTCTCATTATTTACAAAAATGCCACCGCCCATTTTTAACGTTGGGCTTTTTTTAGGCAGACGTTATTGGGGTGACGTTAAAGGGCTTTTTTGTGTTAGTGATCTGTTCGTCCTTAGTTTTATGCACTCTGGTTAACTTTTTCTCTAGTTTCTTTTGGGCATCGTGGTGTGCCATGGGTTGTATGGAGTTGATCTCAGACCGCGTTTTATGTTATCTTTATCGTGACATTCCTTTAATTTCACGTACTTAATTAAATGGGGTGTTACACGTACTCATCCCAAAACATATAAAATATTTTTAACATTCATGATTGAAACTAATTACTTCATAATTGGCTATTGATTCTGTATAAACATTTGTTCATACACGAGGTATAATTATAGTATGCTTCTAACTAAACAATAAACTCGAAGATAGAATATATATATATATATATATATATATATATATATATATATATATATATTTATATATATTTATATATATTTACAGAGTTTTCGTTACAGGACAACTTGATCTTTTCCATTTCTGTTTTTGTTCGTTATCAGATAAGAGATTGATTCAAGTTACTTCTGAAATACAACTCACTTAAAAAGGATTCATACTAAGTTGTGTTATTCAAAATTTACATAACACTTCAGTCATTTTATACAATATTATTGATCTCTGACAAATGTTTTTATGATTGAGTATTTTCTTTTATGATTGAGATAAATGTGATTTTTTTTTGTTTAAAAAAATAAAAAATAAATATATACATATATACATATATTTAATAATTAATTAAAAAATATAAATATTTTTACATAGTGAAAATAATGAGTTATTTTACTGTAATAATATCAATTAAAAATAATTTACACGGACCTAATTATCTGTTTAACAATAAATAGAATCATAAAATAAAATTGTGATATTTTTTTATTAGAGAAAAACAGAACAAAATAGAGGCACAACGAATTATTTGGAAAAATAAAACTACTTAGAACATAATCGCAAGAGAAAGTGAAATAGGGCTTTGAGAAAGACCAGGGGCTTCTTCTTGCACCCGACTTTTTTATTCGCGCACTCCCAATTTTCCGAAAGGATGAAAGTATCCTTTGACTAGGTAAACACCACATCTCAATTCCCTTCTCATTTTCTCTATAGAACCTATAAGGTTGTTAAACCAGAGAATTTATGTAAACTCGTGAAAATTCAGTAACCGTTTCAAACTCGTTAATTTGTTGAAAAGTTTGTTTCTCATCAAACACGTCAAATCGTTCTAAATTCACTAGTTTAACCAAGTGAACCGAGTCTAATTCGATTCTACCAAGTTTACTTTAAAATGTTAGAAAATAACGCACATTTTCTATAATCAGATTTAAGGAAACAATATAAGTGTGGAATAATCATACACAAAATTAATAACGGAGTTCAGCCAATTCTACCTATGTCTCCGGATTGATGCAGATCTTTTATTTGAAATAGATAATGACAAAACACGTGTATACAAAACTTTCAACTCAATTAACCTAGAAAAATAAAATATTTTTTTTCTCTCTCTCTCTCTCTTATTTTTCTTTTCTCGTTTTTGGAATTCATTAGTAAAATTCTATGTAGGAGTATTTAGACATGCATGTATCATTTCTTCTCCACACAATTAGTTTTCTATAATTAAATGTTATATTAATTTATAGGTTTTCATCTTTTCAAGAAAAGAGAATGCACTCCTCACGTATGGTTTGACCAATTCCAATAGAAAACAAAAATGTTTACTTAAGAATTAAATCGGAAGCCAAGATTAGGAACGTAAACTCGTCTGAGTTAGCGAGTTAACTCACGAGTTTGATAACCATGCTCACCTTCCACCTCCTACACCTCTTCCCTTTATTTCTCCACCGCGCTTAGAGATGTGATTCAACTGCGTTTAGAAGTGTGATTCGACGGTACACTGGATTTCAAAATTCAGCTTTTTCAGTGTACACTGGATTTTGAAATTTAGTTTTTCAACGTACACTGGATTTCAAAATTCAGTTTTTTCAGTGTATACTGGATTATGAATTTCGAAATTCAATTTTTTCAACGTATATTGGATTCTGGATTTTGAAATTCAGTTTTTCAACGTATATTGGATTTCGAAAATCAGTGTACACTAAATTTTGGATTTCGAAATTCAATTTTTTTAGCGTACACTGGATTTTGAATTTTAAAATTCAATTTTTTCATCGTACACCATATTTCGAAATTCAATTTTTTCAGCGTCTACCAAATTTACAAAATTTGTTTGTGTAACTTCGTCGATTTTCGAAATTCAGTGGTGTTTTTGGTTGGATGAACCCAATTTCAAAATGGAGTATGTAAATGTTTAGATTTGATTAAATTCATTTCAAAATGATTTGTTGTTGAATGTGTTGGGAATAATCCAAGTGTGAGTCAAAAAGTTCCACATTGGATAGAATAGACAAAGTTTAACACTATATAAGAATAAAGACCCATAACATCATGGGTAAAAGTAATATATAAGCTAATAGTGGTATCAGAGGTCTTATATGTGTAAGACTAATGTCATATAACCATATGAAACCACAATCTCTCAATGATTATAACTATAACCCAATAGGATGGAGAATGGAGAAGATTATCGGAGGACATCATCTATCTAATTAACAAGCACATCACAAAATAAAAAAAAAATGAAATAACATAGATTCAATTGAAAAATATAATTTTCTTTTATACTTAAAATATCATATAAATTTATTAGGAACTCAAATTTTCAAATTTATTAACCAACTCAAAACTTAATTGAAATATTTATAAAAATATTAAATTATAAAATTATATAATTATAAAAATGACATATAATCGAAACTAGCAAAATAACGGGGCGTGATTAGGGATAACAAAAATACCCGTGCCTGCGGATATCCGCGGATAAAATCTGCGACGGATAGTTACTACCCGCAGGTAGCGGGTAGCGACTATTTTAATACCCGCTTATAAACGGGTCGGGTACAGGTATCATACTATTCGTACCCGCGGGTATCCTTACCCGCAAAAAATTAAAATTAAAATTTAATTTGTATTTTATTAAGTTAAAGTTAATTAAAATTAAAAGTAATAGTATATTTTATTATGTCAAATTTAATTATAATTATAATTATAATTTAATTTAATTTATATTTTATTTTTATAATTTTATATTAAAAAATTTATAAAATACGTATTTTTTTAAATATTTGTGGGTATCGGATATCCACGAGTACCCGCAGGTTTTAAAAATATTCGCGGGTATTTTTTAAGCGGATACCTGACGGATAAACGAGCGGATAACAGACGATTTTTTTTTTTTGCGGATCGGGTTGCGGGTAGGCACTATCCGTGCCCGACCCGACCCATTGTAGGCGTGATTCACATCACTAGACTAATAATTATATCACCTAATTAATAAAAACCTAACTCAATTTAAAAGTTTGAAAATTTCCATAACCCAATAATTTACAAAAAATTATTAAGAATTCATTTGAAAATTTTCAAATTTATTGAGAACCTAAAACTTTAATTAAACTTACTTTTCTAAAAAAATAACAAAATAAGAAAAACCGGCAAATGTGTCAATTTTTTCAGCCGCGGGCTTCATTTTAGTAGAGTGATTTGATTTATTTTATCCCCTTTCTTGAAAGAATACGAATTTTATTTTTTTAAAAAGAAGTTAAGTATATCTATTTTAACAGTAAAGACACTATGAATGTAACTTAATATGATTATAAGTGAAGTAAATATAATTTACATTTTATAAAATCCAAATTAGAGGTTAATCAGACCCCTTTTCAAGACCTCTCTTGCATTCCTTACCTTCTTAAACAAAACTATAATTAATACAATACGTCGTGCTCTTTCATAATTTTTTTAATTCCTAAAATAACAAGTGGAATATTATATATTAAGTTCTTTATTTGTGCAATTTACTTTTTCCTTTTACACAGAATCTTATGAAAACTTATTGATTATTTACATGATAGTAGAAAATTGTTGAATTAAAACTTCGGTGTAATATACGTTTTCTGTAACCAAAATAAGAGTTTTTACATAATTATCAGAATAAAACTATAATATGACCACCAAATAAATTAATGATGAAAGAGGAGAATTCTGAAATTATTCTTCTTCCACAAAAAAACATTCTAAAACTCTAGTTTGCGGCACATTAATTAGAAACCTCTCTCATTATTCATGGTGCAAACACCGATTAACTAATAAATAAATGAAGAATAAAAGCATCACCGGTACAAATTAATGTAAGAAAGAGAGAACTGAATAAGGAAGAGTACAAAACACACACAACATTGGTTTTAGAAACATTGAAATCCGAAGAAGTGAAAGGTGGTGTGGTGTGGTGTGTTGTGTGGGTGCTACTAACGTTTCGTTCCCTTTCTCTCTCCTACTTCCTCTCTTCACTCCTCATCACGCTTTCTCTCTCTACACTCATCCCAATGTGAGTGTCGTTCTGATCTTCCATTTCCATTTTCTTCTCTTCATTCTTCTTCTTCTTCTTCCCAATTCACCCTTCGCTTTTCCCAATTCTAAACATACCTCCAATTATCGGGTTTTACGATTCTACCCCTCGCTCCGATCCGAGGTTTTTTCTCAGGGCTCCTTAAAATCAAACACCAAACACGAAAATGAGTTAATCGCGTCGTTTTGTGAACTTCGTCGCTTTCGGTGACAACGTGACGGAATTTTGAATTAATTTCGTGTTTTTTTTTGTTTGTTTGTGTTGATTTCGGGAACAGGGTTTTCACTGTTTCATTCAGCTTCTGAGCTCTATTGGCGCTCCTATTCGCCGCGCGCAAAACGAGTCGTTTTGGATTCTAGTGTTGCGTCGCGTCGTATTCAGGTATCGTCTCGTAGCTTTTCTGTTTTTCTTTTTTTTTTTTTTTTTGTTTTTTTTTTTTTTTTTTTTTTCTTTCTTTTTTTTTTTTTTGTTGGTTTCTTTGTTTTTCTTTTTTTTTTTTTTTTTTTTTTTCAGTTTTTCTAGTTTTGTTTTCTTGCTGCCCTTAATTTTGTGTGGTGGGATTTTCCGATCTGTTGTTAAATATTCACGTTAAAATCAAGAGAATTACACGTTCTTTCATATTGTAAAGAACTACAGACAAATACTGTCACAATCAGAAACCCCAACAAAATTTCAAAGACAGAATCGCAGTTCGTAATAGATAACGTAAGTAAATAAATGTATTTTCCGTTTACTTTTTATTTTTCTCAATATTGTAATAACTGGCCAGAGTCACAGATTTTTTTTAAACATTTGGCTTAATTAATAACAAAGTATTAAATGAACAATTTTCATTTTTTTTAATCTTTGCTTGGGTTACTATCAGTTAATTTGCTAATTTTGTAATAAATAAATGGTCAGAGTCGCTGATTGTTTTTAAAGCTTGGGCTTAATAAGTGACGGAAGTATTATATGCATTTACTCTTTGCTTGGTTGGGTTGTTATTTATATATTGTAATAAATGTTTACTGTGTTGTGGTGACCGGATTTGGGGTGTTGGGTTGGTGGGAAGAATGAATTCCGTAATAAGTGTGCATGCTTGGTCTTTGTGGGTTTTGAGGGATGAAAATTATGCTGTGGATTTTCGTCTGCAATGATCACTTGATAAGTGGTAGTTTTTTCTTCTTCTGCATATTTGATTCCTGGTCGGGTATTATGGGTAAGCACGATTAGTATCGTGCTTAAATGGATTGTAATGGGTTATTTCTTTTTTTTATGGGTCTGGAAAATTTGCATTTCAATATTCAGTGCAGAACCTCATTAAATACTCGGAGTCAGGTTTTGATGAAGTAGAGAAACTTTGCTATTGGGTATTTATGCTTTTACTACTTTACCCGATATAATATGATGCTTCTGATTGTTTTCCTTTCAATTTATTTACTGTTGTAATTCCTTTTTGGCATTTAGAGTGTCTTCATCAGAAAGAACATTTCTTGTTTTCTGTGTCGTGTGAATCATTTTATGGAATTCGGCTCGTTTTATCTTGATGAGGTTTGCTGCTCCTTCCCCTGTTCAAAAGAGATATGTGAAAGTAAAGGAATAAAAATAAAAGGATGTGGAGCTGGGACTTTTCTTGGTTTTACCCTTTTTCAGTTCTGTAAATTTTAAGGATTTCATTCGTGGTCGTGAAATATTTGGGCAGGAAGTATATAAGATAAGATGGGACGAGTGAGTAATGAAATTGAGGATGAGGTGCTTCCCAGTGATACGAGTGCAGCACAGTTGAATGATGAGAGTTACGAAGGAAGTACCAGCGTTGTTCTGAAGAAAGGGCCATGGACATCAACTGAAGATGATATTTTGGTGGATTATGTCAACAAACATGGGGAGGGGAATTGGAATGCTGTTCAGAAGCACACAGGGTTATTACGTTGTGGAAAAAGTTGTCGGCTGCGATGGGCTAATCACCTAAGGCCGAATTTAAAGAAAGGGGCGTTTACTGCAGAAGAGGAGCGGTTCATTGCTGAACTTCATGCCAAAATGGGAAACAAATGGGCACGCATGGCAGCACATGTAAGCATTTTTTATATAATTTGTCTATATGCCTTAGGTGATTTTATATATATATATATATATATATATATATATATATATATATATATATATATATATATGACATTTGTATTATACATATACAAGACATTTGACACTATTTTTACACCAAAACGTTAAGGCAGTTGTGTGTTATGGGTCTTTATTCTTATATAGTGTTTAACTTTGTCTTATCTATCTAATTTGAGACATTTGACTCACACTTGGACTTTTTCCAACCATCTCCCCTCAAGGGTATGGTGACTCATTTGTTGTGGTTATGCGGTCAGTCACTTCGGTAACCTTTTTTTGTTATAGTTATGTGGTCAGTCACTCCGAACCATCGACTCTGATACCGTAGATAGATTTATATATTTTCATATGGGTTATAATTATAGTTATTGAGAGATATATGTAGAGGTGTCAATTTGTCCAATGGTCCTGGTGGGATGGGTGGCCAAAGTCGACAAACGACATTGGTTGGCCCGGTCTGAAGGCCGACACAAGCTAGGCCGGGTCGGTGGCTGACCCAGGCTGATAGTCGACACGGGCCAAGACGGGCTAGACTATGACGAACTTGATCGAGCCGATGGCCAAGATGGCCCAGCTCGACGATCGACATGGGCCTACCTGGGCTGACGACCTACAAATGACACGAGGGGCCTGCCTTGACTGGCGATCAACTTCCGAGACAGGAATGATCGGGTGTTGGCCGAGACGAGTCGACCCAAGCCGACAACCAAGACGGGACGATCCAAACCGAAGATCAAGATGGGCGTACCCAGCGAGTGACACGGGCCCTCGGGTTTTCTAATGTTTAAAAAAATAATATATTCTTAATGTTTAAGAAGAAAGTCCATGGATTGCCTTGGCTCACAGGGCTTTTGTTGGGCTTTTGGTCCTGTGGGCTTTTTAGTGGAAGCTTTTTGGCCTTGTGAGCTTTTTTTGGCCCCACTCACGTGGGCCAGGACCAAGCCCTCGGCCAAATTGATGGCTCTAGCTATCTGCAAATAGATGATAATCTGATGTAGGGGTCTACTCTAACCAATGTGGTAGAATATAGTTTACTTGTCTTTTGTTAGATTCCAAATTTTTAACAACACTCATTCTGTATAACTGTTATGTAACAGTGTAATATGTTTGTATGTAAACTTTTATGCAATATAAAGTTTTACAATGTCTTGTAAGTTTTTTCTGGATTGATATCGTGCAGGTTAAGGAAGTTAAATAACCATTATTGTGGTAACATGAGAGACATGTATTTCAAGGCAGTTGTTAATTTTATGTGTTTATAATGTTTGCAATAAACCTTTATATGAATAAAGGTATTCCTTGTATTTTTCATGTAAACAAAAATTACAATTTATAGACCCTATTTTGGCTTTTCATCCCCTAGCTTTAAACTCTGGTATCAAGACACAATTATTACCTATTAACCAATACAATAAACTCATGACCCTTGTACTCTAAAACTCACAAAACTCCTAAACAAATTAACTGCGCATAAAATAGCCCATTTAATTTTATTCCATTTAAGTTTACCTAACATATAAGTGATTTGTAATTCTATCACATCTACATCTACAACTTCAATTGCATATTACGTTAGTAATAATCTTACATATTAACGTAATAGAATGCATCATGGTAACTGTTCATTTTCATTTTTAAGAGTTAGAAGGTTGCCCGTGTCACATTCTATTGGATGTTGTTGGATTTGTGCCCCTTGACCAGGACAAAAGTAGTCTAATATTATCTTGCCAAAACAGGGAAAAGACAATTGTATTAATACAGTAGAGTTGTTCAGTTGATAATGGATAAATGTGAACTTCATCATCTACTGTAATCATTGTGAACTGGGCTGTATTTACGGTAACTCGTTCATTTTTGGATTAAATTAATTGCAAGAAACTCATGGTTTTTGCTTTTTCTTCATTCTCACGGCTTTCAAAATTGAGGGTTTAAATTATTCAAGCAACTTACCCTAATTCAGGAGTAAATATCTTAGTATTTTTCAATTGGAACATTTCAAGTCTGGCCATCATTCAATGCGTCTAAGATTTTATTATTGTGGCAATAAGTTTTTCTACTACAATTGTTTTTTTCTCAATATTTTATAAGCCCTTTTTCCCTCAATCTGTTATAACCGTTTGATTTATTTTGCTTGTAGTTGCCCGGTCGCACTGATAATGAGATAAAGAATTATTGGAATACCCGTATCAAGAGGCGTCAACGGGCTGGGTTGCCACTTTACCCTCCAGAGATGTGTTTGCAAGATTTTCAAGAGAATCAGCGTAACCAAAGCAATGGTGGACTTAATGGTGGCAATAAAATGCATCTTGATTTGTTGCAGAAAAATAGTTATGAGATACATGGTGCTATATTTGATAGTACGAAGGATAATCAGGGAATCTTACCTTATGCACCCAAGTTTTCCGATGTTTCTGTTCGTGGCAACATGCTGAAAGGTCTTGATTCTTCTTCTCAATATTGTAGTGTTATGCCACCAGCATCACCTAAGAACAAGCGTCTTAGAGAGTCAACAATACCGACGTTTCATGGTTCCAATGATACAAAAAAAAATGGTCTATATCCATTGTGTAAAAATCGGGACAATAATTATGATAAGATTTCACAATCATTTGGAATGCAAGCACTCCTTGATCCTGGTCCCTCCTTACACAACTCAATGTGTTACAGCCATTCACCTTCAAATGGCAATCCCTCTACTTCTAAGCCAACTTTTGAGGCTGTGAAGTTGGAGCTCCCTTCACTCCAATATCCAGAACTTCATTTAGGTAGATGGGGTACATCTCCCCCACCTCCGTTGCTCGAGTCAGTTGATGATTTCTTTCAGTCTCATACACCAATTAGTACACTCGAGTCAGATTGTTCTTCCCCACAAAATAGTGGCCTGCTGGATGCCTTACTTTATCAGGCAAAGACTCTGAGCAGTTCAAGGAACCATTGTTCTGACAAAAGTTCAAATTCTTCTACTGCAACCCCTGGTGACAGAGGCGACAACTTTGCTTTGAATGTGTACGAGACAGAATGGGAAGATTACGCTGACCCTGTATCTCCCTTTGGTGCAACTTCAATATTGAATGAGTGCCCTGATCTTAGAGGCAGTGAGAATTCATTGGACGAACAGCTATCCCTCCAGACATTTACTGGTTAGTAATTTTCAATGTGATATGGGAATGATTATTGAGAACATTTCACATTTTATAAATCTTCACATACTTCTTTGGCATAATCTGAAATTTCTTAATTATTTTGGAGATTTCATGTTATATTATGAGTCCTTATATACTTGTTAATACTAATATTTATTTCATATGATAGAGTTGGTACATCACTATGAATTCATTTATCAGTTTTAATGAAAAGGCGCATGTTAGGTGTTTTTCTTAATTCTTTACTTCATTTGTAGGCAACATTCCAAAATTAGAGTTTGTTGATAAGGTTTGGACTCCTGACAATGAAAATCAAACCTTGTCCTTCTTGAATATCAATCGTCCAGACTTGTTGTTTGCTTCAGATTGGAATGACCTAGGTTTTGGGCATGGCAAGAACCAAGCCATCACAACTGATACAACAACGACCCTTCTTGGAGAGGATTTTGCTGCTGACCATAAGCATATGACTTCTGGAACTTCTCAGTCAAGTCAGGTGTGGGGTTTTGGTTCTTGTGCAACGGCAGCTAATAATATGCATGCTCTCTGTCACCTATCCGATCTTGGTTAAGAACACTCCATAGATGTGTGATTTGAAACTCGATTATAGGTAGATCTGTGTTGATTCTTTTAACAAAGATTGTCCAATGTCAATATTTGCTGGACTGAAGAAGATTTTATGAGTGTGATTTATTAGTACCAAAAAAAGGGTCAGACTAATGCTTTCCCATGGATTTGTCAATTCTTTTTGGGTGTTGCATTGCATGTATTGTATACCATCATGAATCTTGTGGACACAGATGCTTTTGCAGATTCTGATTAAATTGTTTAACTGCATTGCAGTTGAAACATTGGAATGCATGTGGTTGGATGGGTTAAGAATGTTATAGATTTCTTTGCTTATGTTTTTTGTTTGAACTGATAATTTATCATTTATCTGTATTATTAGGACAAAAATATTAATCTGTCTGAAAATATCTAAAGTTTCATTTATATTTTTGGAGCATGGCTAACTTGGCAAAGTGTTCAAAATGGGTACATGATCAAAAATATGCATGTGGGCTTTATCCTTTAAACAAAAGATTTCGGAATTCTTCATCGCTTAGCTGACCCTGCATGGTTGAAGACAACTTCTTGTTATCTAGCTAACAACATAATCTATGTTCCTTCTCAGTATTGTAGTGTTATGCCTACATAATATTTTTCAATGTCAGTATCTATTTGTCTATTCTGAATCAACATAAAACATCTATCATATGTAGAATGAATATGCACTTTATTATTTATTAGGCATGAAAGATGTTCTTTTTTCCCCTCATCATTCAAGAAAAGGATCAAACGAAAAGAATTATATATGGTGGAATTAGACCAATATTCATAACAATACAAAGATCCTTCTAAGCTTAGCAACACTGGCCCTGAAAATAAAAAAAGTTTAGGTTGCAAATGATCAGTTTAGGATTGCAATATTTATTTACAAAAGGCTAAGATATACAACATCTAGACGTAACCTTCCTCTTGGTTATCTTTTGTAAGTTATTATTGTCTTTTTTCAAGCTCTGATATCGGACAACAGTCGTCTCTAACTTAAGTGACCGAGTAAGTTGTGCTTATGTTTTCAACTGGTAGGGAGTGTAATAAAAAATTACCTCTAAATTGAATAAAAACAATCTATAATAAAATGGTATAAATTATTTAGATGTACTTTATTATAATAATAATAATAATGCTATTTTTACTTTTTGCTATCATCAAAGAATGATTTAAATATATTTTTTGTCTCGTGACTTTAAGTAAATTGAATTAGTATCTCTTAAATTTTGAAGTTCATAATTTTAAAAATACGTGAATTTAATCATTTTAATTAAATTTGTATTTAATAAAATACAAAATAAATTCTATTAAAACTTAAATAAAACGAGAAAAGAGAGTCAAAGTCTATTATCAAAAAATTCAAGTCCAATCTGGGTTAAAAATCAAACCATTGAAACTCATACTATTTATTAATACCCAAGATTACAACTTAGTATAAGAATTTCCTTCCAAAAAATATAAGAATAATGATATTATCAACATTAATTTTATAATTAATTTGTTATATTTAATATAAAATAATTTTTTTTTTCAATTTTGAAAAGTTACAAAAGTAAAAGGACAAAAAGGGAAAAGACAAATAAAAGAAAAAAAATTCTGTCAATAAATATTATTAACTCGGTCTTCAAATTCTGTCAATAAATTCTATTTAAATATAGTTGATAAATTCTTCAAATTTGAATTGTTAAGAGCATCGATAGGATAATGAAGTTGAAAGTTTAAACTAGTTTTTTTTTTTTAAAGATGATGTTAACATTTTAATAAAAAAAATTATTAATTAATAAGAAGTGAGCAAGTTAAAAAGTTATGATAAATATTATCATATTTTTCTATGTTTTCAAATGTTATAGTTGTTTGAATTTTATCTTTCAGAAAATTATTTTTTGAATACTCATATTTTAAAATAATAAAAATATACTATTATATTTTAATGATTTACCAATGATTAACTTAGTCCAAAAATGTAAATATACACCACAAGAAAATGTTTTATTAGTAACTAATCTTTGTGTTCAAAAGTTGTTAGTCACTATAGTGACCAATTTACATACCAATTTATAAAATAAAAAATGATTGGTTACTAAAATAGTCATTATTATGAATAAAAAAATATAATTGGTCTCTAAATTGGTCACTAATTAATTAAAGACTAATTTAGAAACCAATTTCTTTGGTAGCAAAAACCAAGGTAGCTAATGTTTAGTGACCAATTTTCTTTGGTAGCTAAATTTTGGAAACCAATTTAGAGACTAATTATGATTTTTCATTTATAATATTGACTATTTTAGTAACCAATAATTTCTTATTTTATAAATTGGTAACTAAATTGGTCACTATAGTGACTAACGACGTTTGATTACTAAAATTAGTTACTAATAAGACATTTTCTTGTAGTAGTCATATTGTAATATCTTTTTCTAGCTTATCATACATCATAGTATTCATGTAAATAATCAAAAGTTTTTATTGGATAAGGGAAAAATTCAACCCAATCCGATCCGAAACTGACTCACTACTGGTTCAACCCAGGTTCTTGGTGGGTCAGGTCAAAAATTAACCCGTACTGAAATTTGTAAAAAATTTCAACCCAACTCGACCCAAAACCATGGTGGTTCAGGTTGCCCCACGAATTTTGACCCATTTTAACAACTCTACCTTTGGTCCAAACCAACTCGACTTGACCTTTTGGCCGACAAGTCTCAACCTTTGGCACAAGTCGATTTGGCTCGACCTACGACTCAGCTCGACCTGCTGCCCAGGCCGATATAGCTTAACCTTCGACTTAGGCCGACTCAGCTTAGAGCGAACTCGTCTCGACCTTCGATTAAGGCCGACTTGGGGTCCGACTGACTCAGCTCGACCTTTAGTTTAGGCCAACTTGGTTTGACCTTCGGCCTGGGCCATGCAAGACCCGGGAAAAATAAATAAATAAATAAAAATTTATTTAATAAATGCGAGGTCAGGAATCTCTAAGTTAAATAATGTGGAGAGAAAAGATAAGGAATAGTACTAGCTCAAGTGGTTGAGGGTACTTGATTATATGAAATGACTTGAGTTCAAGTCTTGTATATGACATTGTGGTGTTAATAAATTATTTAATTTGTTTTGTGTGGGGATAAGATCTCGTGACTTAATGTATAAGCACATGTGTGCATAAATCATCATGAAATATGAGTTGGTTGAATGGTTGTGCAATTGTTTGGTAATTGAGTTAGAGTAGGTTTGAACCTTGGCTAGCACAATTTAGTCTTAACTTATTTGCATTTTATTATTTTTTTGGTTATGCAATGTTATGGAAAACCTATAAACCCTAGTAGCCGTCAGAGAAACCAAATAGGCATGGAATAATCTATTACACTGCAATAAACTTACATGTTAATTGTTATTTTCGTTTTGGGTAATTAAGGGAGAATTAATAAGGCTAATAATGGATGAAAGGGAGGAAGGTGGTGCTCTTGCGGAAGGCATTTTCGTGTGGCTACCAAAAGAGAGTGTTAGAACCCTAAAAACAGAACTTAGGAGAGTGTTAGAAGGCTAGAAGGAGTGCCCAAGGGTGGAGTTCAAATGGGAGATCAATTATGGTGTAAGGAAGGATTCTAAGAGTACTTTTGGTGCCAAAATTCCAGGTTAGGGGAGCTGTCATTTCTTGTGTTAATAATATTATATGCAATTGCGTTATATATATATTGATGCATGAAAGTCTTCTCCTGAACCAAATTCTTGTATTGTTTAACTTTTTCTTGATGTTTGTGTTGTATGTGATTTTAGAGAAAGTGTGTGTGCTTGTGATTTTCGTTGTATTGAGTTCTCTTTGTGACCCAATATTGTTATGATTATCATAATTTGTCTTTTGGCTTTTATTCTAAATACAACACACTTAGTATTATTCTTACTATTCTTATTATTAATTTTATTTTATTCTACCATTATTATCCTTATTATTTATTATTATTATTATTATTATTATTATTATTTTATTACTATTATTATTATTTTATTTTATTTTTATTATTTTATTATTACTATAATTATAATTATAATAATTATTATTACTATTATTACTATTATTATTATTGTTATTTTTACTATTATTATTATTTTATCTTACTATTATTATTACAATTATCATTTTTATTTTTATTATTATTTTTATTATTATTTTCATTTCATTTTATTTTATAATTATTTTATTTTAATTTACTATTATTTTATTATATTATTTTTATTATCATTGTTTTGTTTTATTGATGATTTTATTATTATTATTGTTTTATTATTATTGTTTTATTTTATCATTATTATTATTATTTTTTTTATTAATATTACTATTTTATTATTATTATTATTATTGCTTCATTTTATTTTATTAGTATTTATATTATTATTATTGTTTTTTGTATTACTATTTTTTTATTTTTATTATTATCATTATTTTTTTTTATATATGATTTTATTATCATTATTATTATTATTATTTTATTTTATTAATATTAATGTTTTATTATTATTGTTTCATTTTATTTTATTATTATTTTCATTATTATTATGTTTATTTTAAAATTTCGTTTTATTATTATTTTTTTTTACTATTATTTTATTATTATTTTTATTATTGTTATTTATTATTATTGCTTTATTTTATTTTATTTTTATTATTTTATTATTATTATTATTATTAATTTATCTTATTATTTTATTTTATTAGTATAATTATTTTACTATTTTTGTTTCATTTTATTTTATTATTATTTGCATTACTATTATTTTTTATTTGTATTGTTTCGTTTTATTATTAATATTATTATTATCATTATTGTTATTGTTGTTTTTTTTTATTATCATTATTACTATTTTATTGTCTGTACGATATTTTGGGATAATGGTTATGCGTTCTTCGTGTTTTGTATATTGTTTGGTTGTTTAGGATTGTGTAGGACTATGATCCAGTCATGTGATTATGACTGGATAAGCATATTTCATGTTATGAATTGTATGTATAGTGCTTGGGGTTCTTTGAAACTTGCTTCAAAGTCCCAAACACCAGTAGTAGTGACGCTACTAGTGTGGCGCCTAGCGGCTTGGGGTGTGCTGCCTGGTGATAAGGGAAAACCAGAGAAGCTTGGAATGCATGGCGCCCAACGGAAAATGTGATTCCGCCTAGCTGAAAAGATCTGGTAGAGGCTCTGGAAAGTGTATGGCGCCTAGCGGCGTGAGGTGTCTGCCGGGCGGTTTGGAACCAGGTTTCGCCTAACGACACGAGAGGCGTGGCAAGCGTGCAGAGTTGGTACGCAAGGAGGATTTGTACACATCTTTAGGTGATGTTCACGATGCGATGCTTTGGCTGGGGGCTTAGTTACGAGTGTATCTTGTATTGGGGTAACATGTGGCCACTCTAGGTTGTAGCCCGGTGGTTTAGGAAGTCCAATGGAGTGTGCGAGATTGTGGCTCGTACGATGAGGTTTCAGATGATTGTCCTCTTCAGTGCATCTGATTGAGTTTGGTAGTCTGGGGACAACTACAGACTCCTTTTCACTTTGGGGAACTCCACTTGGTGTCGCGGTGTGAGGCCGTGACAAATTTATTCTCGCGTGTGGACTATTAGGTGGTGGCCTATAGTCGGAGGGTGAGTAGACACTCGTGCAGCAAAGATCGATCAGTGGACTCACCAAAGGGTGTAGAATCAATAGACGTCTAACGAAAGAGTTGAAAGCCGAGGAACTAAGAAAAAGGGAAATTTGCTAACACGTTTTATAGTTTTGAGATGCTTTACTTAATGTAATGTTTTATTTTGTTTATTTACATGAGCTCCCCCTATCTGTGTGTGTTTCGCGATGATCATGTAACTTGTTACATGGGAGCATAGATTGATGCAGGTGAGGAGGTGGATGCGTAGAGACGGAGTGGGAAACACTTGGGGATTTTCACTGGTTTTCTATGGGTAGATTATGAATTATTTGTATTAGTTTTATAAACATTTTATAGTTGTAATACTTGAATGCCGCGCGTTTATTTTAGTTTGGCGCGCTGAAATAAAAGTTTTAAATTTTCCAGCATTTTGGGAAAAGGAATTATCATAAATGAGATTTTATACTTATATCCCTATTTTAATTATTTAAATTAATAATATCCAACCGGGATGTTACAGGCCGACTTGTCTCAACCTTGGTCGCGGACCGACTCAACTTGACATTTGTCCCGAGTCAGCTCGGCATGACCATCATTCGGACAGGCCCAACTTGACCTTCATCTCGGACCAACCGACTCGACTTTCATCTCCGACCCGGCTCGACCTTTTGGACCTGTGAACTGTTATGTCCTAACCAATAACCAATTTCACAACTTGGGAAATTTCAATTTCCTTCTTTTTTTTAAGTAAATTTCAAATTCTACTATTTTAGTTATTTGAAATACATTTTTTAAATTTCTTAATTTTAATTTTCTTTTAATTTCCTCATCCAAACATGTCATTTTTCTTGGTGTTTGGATGGGACAATTTAAGAGAGTAATTCAAGGAAAATTACAAAAGACAATAGAGATCAACTTTGAGTATGAATAAGCACCCCTTTGTGTATCTGGGAGAGATCAACTTCAAAAAGACAGTGATAATCACAAAAGGATCGTTATAATTAATATGATGCTCCATATAATACGCTTAAACATGTCATTTTCCTTGGTGTTTAGATGAGACAATTTAAGAGAATAACTCATTTATTTAAAGAATATCAAATTCTTTCCGGGTGTGTTTGGATGAGGCAATTCAAGAGGGTGATTCATTTTTTTGAAGAATTTAGATTTCTTTATAATAAAATGCTTTGTTTGGATAGAAAAATTAAAAAGCATTTCAAATGCAAGCATATTTTTTAAAGGATTTCAGTTAGCTAAATTAGTAGAAATTCAAATACCCTCAAAATAGGTGAAATTTAAAAATTTTCTCACTCAACCTCACATTCTAGACTCTATGGTGGAGTTGTCAAACGGGTATGACAACCCATATGGGTCGGGCGGGCCCGAGAGGTGTCAATTTGGCCCAGCCCACAGGGCTTGGCCCTGACCCATGTGGGCTAGGGCCAAAAAAGCCCACATTGAAAAAAGCCCCCATTAAAAAAGCCCACAAGGTCAAAAACCCTACAAAAGCCCTGTGGGTCAGGGCCAACCCATGGGCTTTCATCTTCAACATGAAAAATATATTATTATTTGTGGGACAGGCCCAACAACCCGAATGGGTCCGACGACCCGAACGGGCCCAACAACCCGGACAGACCCGAAGACCTAGACAAGCCCAACGACTCGGATGAGGCAGACTATCTGAACGAGCCCAATGATCCGGTATTCAGCCCCGTTCGGGTATTCGACTCCGTCTGGATCGTCGTGCTCGTCCAGGTCGTCAGGCCCGTCTTGATCGTCCGGTCCGTTCGGGTCGTCGGACCCGTCTAGAGCATGGAGCCAATGACCTCGACGGGCTGGACTGGACCATATTGACGAACTTGACGGCACAATCGTCTAGTATGGGCCGTCAGGCCTTTAAATCATCGGGCCGACCCAGCCTGTCTGGGTTTCCCAATCGGTCCAGCTCGGGTGGGTCGTCATGTCTAACCAATCCGGTTGGGTAGTTGGGTCAGCCCGGCCCATCTGGGTTGTCGAGCATGTTTCCAAATTTATCATGAACTCAAAACATAATTAAGCCTAAAATAAATATTGTTAAAATTAAATTTTATCTCACAATAAATTCAAAACTTCTTTCCAAACAAAAAATTGAAATGTTAATTTTTTTATCCAAACAAGTTATTTAAAAAATGAATGAAATTTAATTACAAGCCATTCAAATACAAAGCATTTCAATTTCTAAGCATTGTTGAAATGCTCCATCCAAACATAAGGTCAAGGAAAATTACAAAAGGCAATTGAGATAAACTTTGTGTATTTGAATAAGCGCCCCTTTGTGTATTTGTGAGAGAGCAACTTCAAAAAGATAGTGATAATCACAAAGGATCATTACAATTAATATGATGTTCCATATAATATGCTTAAATATGTCATTTTCCTTGGTATTTGGATGAGATAATTTAAAAGAATAATTCATTTAATTAAAGAATTTGAAATTCATCCGAGAAAAATTACAAAAGGCGGAAGAGATCAACTTTGTGTATGAATAAGCGCCCTTTTTTGTATTTGTGAGATATCAAAAGACAGTGATAATTACCGATGAATCATTACAATTAATATGATGCTCCATATAATACGCTTTATCTAAAATAGTTCAAGTTTTATCTCAAGTCTGAACATAGCTGAAACAATAAGTTTTTTTTAAAGTTATGTTTCAGAAGTAATTTTGATTCAATCTCTTCGAACTTGAGTCAAACATTTCCTCCCTAATTTCTTCGTGACAGTATGAACTTAGAGAGTGCATTTAAAAAACAGCATAATAACTAATAATATATTCAAACAAGTTATTTCTCCAAGGACAGTGTGTTTGAACACATACATACATCAGTTTCACAGTTTTAACTATCTCCCAAGTCCCACATTCGTCAGGGCACTGACAAGAAACTCCAGTTTAGAATATAAAACTAGAATCCATACTCAGTGCAAATCATACCTTTCTCGGCCTTTTGGCTAAGATCAAGTGTAGTATCTGTTCTTATCTGTTTAATATCTGATATGTGGACCATTGGTTCACACGATATTAAATTTATTTTTTAAGGGAGAGGGCCAACTGCAGTAGCTTGCTATTGTGGCTCTTAAGCATTGTCCTTGCTTTGCACTACAGCAAGGGCTAGGTGCATCCCTCCTACTTCAGTTAAGTTGTTTTGTAATATTAATATTTGTTTTTGTTCCTTTTAAGTATCATATATTATTATTTAATAACATAGTGAACTGCTCAACTTTGTCACACTACCAAGCAAGCCTTGCTTCTCCAACTCCATTATGCCTTTTTTGCTTACATGACCTTATCTTCTACGCCAAATCACCTTCTAAGTAATTGATTCTTGAACCCAAGTCTAGTTTCAAAGACCATTATTTTCTTAAAGATTTTTCTGTTCTTTTTTTTAGGACTCAATAACGACATTGAAAAAGGTCATCCAAACATGTCTTTGCAATGAAGTCATCTTGAATTTTTTTGCTCCTTTTGCGGAAGTAAAACTTCTTCAAATTAACTTCAATCTATCTCCATCCAATTTCAAAATTATAATCTCAATCTGAACTTCCATCATCTTAGTGTTCTTAATCTCGAAGCCTTCAATGCTTTATAAAACCCGCCAATTTCTCCATCTAGACACACACATGTGCTTTGGTTTATGTTTATCAAGAAAACTGAGAAAACCTTTCGCTCAATTTATCAAGATGCGATCGATTGTTCAATACAGTAAATTTCAAATTTCTGAGAGGCTAAAAGACCTGCTGCCATGGAGTTTTTTTATAACTTCAAACCTTGCCTTTGTGTTAAATAGGCAAGCATTGAGTTGTGACAGACAAATTTTTCTGACTTTGCAATCTTTACTATTTAGTTTGGCTTACAAACTTTATTACCTTTTGTTTTAGAATCTTCATTAACTTTTGCGTTAACTAACTTTCAAGCATCGCCTTTGATTTGCACTGCATCAAGGACCTGGTTCATCCCACCTAGATCAGTCCAATTTTTTTATGAAGTTAAGCTTTTATTTCTACATGGTTCTTATCCTGGTCACAAATGACCTTTACATCTATTTTATATTCATATAATTGTGAATGTGTAGCGCATCTAATTCAATTTTTTGCTGTTGGGGTAGGACTTATCTAATGCAGGCTTTAATCATGCTTGGTTGGGTTGTGTGTTGTGCAATTTGTTGGCATGCCCACTCCAAGAGTGAACCATCACTTTTTTGGTTTTTGACGTGTGGCTTCTAACTCAACTGGCAACAATGTTCAAAGCCTTACCAATCTTTTAAAGAACTCTTAATTCCATCACTAATCCTTCATCTACAACATTTAGGAAAAAATTTTACTTCCCTTCGAGAACCCAGCAATCTCCCTTGTGTCGCCTGTGCTAGAGTCTCACAACTACCATTCATCATCAGAGAAAGAAAGATTGAGGATCATGCTATGAAATTCTTGAGGGGCCTAAACAAGCAATACAATAATGTTACTTCTCATGTCTTAATGATGGACCCAATTCCATCCATTTCAAAGATCTTTTTCTATGTGGTTCAACAAGAGAGGCAAATTGGAGGGAACAATTTCTTCAATGGAACTGAGATTAAGATCAACAATACAACTACTACTCGTACCTACTGCAAAAAGGTTGGAGGACACAGTGAGTTCATTTGTTTCAAGAAACATGGGTTTCTGGGTAGTAGTAATCCTGACAATAAAAATACGCATATATGTTAATTCTTTTGATATGAAGCAGCTGCATGTTTTTGGATGTTTGTGTGATGTCTACTATTTCTGTGAATCAGACTAAATTGGATCCCAGAGCAAGGATATGTTAGAGTTTGTTATTCAAAATAAATCTGGTTACTATTATTTAGGAGTAGATATTTATAATTTACAGTTGTTATTTCCTTGATTGTAGCCTTGATTAAATCATGGGTAGTTTTTCTGTTAAGACTGATTGGATTTATATAGCCCAGTTATTCGTTCAATAAATTAAGCTTTTACAGCTACTTGCAATCCTTATTCACTTAGTTTATAACAGTGGTATCAGAGCTTCATTTCACACGGGGCCTGATACTTAAACACTTAGATAGCGAGAGCGTAAACCATTCCCAACCATGGCTGATAGTAACAGTTTTCTCTGTATTCCCAAATTTGATGGAGATTATGATCACTGGTCGATGCTTATGAAAAATCTACTGAGATCAAAGGAGTATTGAAGTGTGGTGGAACAAGGCTTTGAGGAGAACAAGCCCACGGAGACCCTTACAAGTGCAGAAAGAAGGTCCTTGGAGGAGCTCACATTAAAGGACCTGAGAGCAAAGAATTATCTTTTTCAATCTATTGATAAAAATATTTTGAAAACGATAACCAACAAAGCAACTTCCAAAGCCCTATGGGATTCCATGAAGCAAAAGTACCAAGGTAATGTCCGTGTGCAACGTGCTCAGCTTCAAAGGCTACGTAGAGAATTTGAAGTTCTGGAAATGCAAGCAAATGAGTGTGTCAATGATTATATCTCTCGTGTTATGCTAATTGCCAATAATATGAGAAGTGCCGATGATACTATGGAGGATGGACAAATTGTGGAGAAAATTCTACGTACTTTGTCCGATAAATACAACTTTATTGTATGCTCTATTGAAGAATCAAAGGATATCAACAAGATGACCGTGGATGAGTTACATAGTTCGCTATTAGTGCATGAACACAAGGTGAAGCGGAAGGAGATGACTGAACAAGCCCTGAAGGTTACATGAGAAAGTCTCACTCCTCGAATTGATGATCGTGGCAGCAACAACAAATGGCGTGGTGGATACAGAGGAAGAGGCAGAGGTCACGGTAGAGGAAGAGTATTTGATAAATCCACAATTGAATGTTATGGCTGTCATAAATTGGGACACTTTCGATATGAATGTCCCACCTATGCCAAGTATGCAGAACACACGGAACTAGACGAGGAAGAGGAGATGTTGCTCATGTCATATGTGGAAATGCAACACTCCAATCAAGACGAGAGGTGGTTCTTGGATTCGGGATGCAGTAATCACATGAGTGGCGACAAAAAATGGTTCAGCGAACTAGATCAATCCTTCAAACATGGTGTCAAGCTGGGAAATGATTCCAGAATGGAGGTAGTGGGCAAAGGAAATGTTCGCATGAAGGTGAATGGACAAATTTTGGTGATTACTGAAGTATTCTTTGTCCCTGATCTCAAAACTAACCTGCTTAGTATTGGTCAACTCCAAGAGAAAAACTTGACTATATTAATCAAGGCTGATTGTTGTAGTATCTATCATGAAAACAAATGATTACTTATGCAAACTATGATATCTGCAAATCGTATGTTTGTGCTTTTGGCTTCAGTTCCTCCTGTATCTATTAATTTTTCATCGACTCTTAATGTGACCTCTAACAATATCACAAGTTTATGGCACCAAAGGTTTGGTCATCTCAATATGAAAGGGCTAAGGACACTTGCCTATCGGAAGATGGTTTACGGATTGCCTATTTTAAAGAATCCATCCCAAATGTGCTCCATATGTATGGCAGGAAAACAACAACGTCATTCATTTCCAAAGAAAAGCACTTGGAGAGCATCTAAACCATTGCAACTCATCCACTCAGATTTATGTGGTGCAATTACACCTGAATCACATAGTAAGAAACGGTATGTAATTACCTTTATTGATGATTATAGCAGAAAAATGTGGTCTTATTTTCTGCAGGAAAAATCCGAAGCCTTTGATGCATTCAAAATGTTCAAATCTTTAGTAGAAAAAGCATTTGGTCATAAGATTTTGTGTCTGCGCACTGACAGAGGTGGGGAGTTCACATCATCCGAGTTTAATGAATACTGCAACACTCATGGCATCACAAGGCAACTAACTGCAGCCTATTCACCCCAGCAGAACGGAGTGGCAGAAAGGAGAAATCGAACATTGATGAACATGGTTAGATGCATGCTGATAGCACGTGATGTACCAAAGCAATATTGGCCAGAAGCAGCTAATCTAGCTACACATATCTTGAATAGATGTCCCACTACAGCTCTAGCAAACATTACTCCAGAAAATGCTTGGCAGAATAGAACACCGTCAGTGCAGCATTTTAAAGTATTTGGATGCATTGGACATGTTCACCTTCCAAATGCTTCACGGAAAAAGTTGGATAACAAGAGCATCAAATGTGTCTTCATGGGAATCAGTGAGGAGTCTAAAGCCTTCAGAATGTATGATCCAGAAACTCAGAAGATCATTATCAGCCGAGATGTAATCTTTGAAGAAATGGAGAAATGGGACTGGAATCAATCAGGAGAAACCACATCTCAAGATTTCTTATGTGCAGAAATTGATGAAAAAGAGGAAAATGAAGATTCACCTAGAGAGGCTACTACTGTAGGAGATCAGAGAGCAAGAAATACAGAGAGAACAAGAAGGCAACCAGTTTGGATGCAAGACTATGAATCTGGAGAAGGACTATCAGAAAAAGAAGAAGTTGCACAAATTGTTCTGGAAAAGCAAGTTGAGCAACTAACACAAGAGATGCAACAATTGGCCATGTTCGTTGCAAATGATCCCACTACGTTTGAGGAAGCTGTCAAAAGTCAGGTATGGAGGAATGCAATGGAGTCTGAAATTGCAGCAATAAACAGAAATGGTACTTGGGAGCTAACGGACTTACCAATAGGCACAAAGAAAATTGGTGTCAAATGGATTTTCAAGACTAAGATTAATGAAAGAGGAGAGGTAGACAAATGCAAAGCTAGGTTGGTAGTAAAGGGGTATGCACAACAAGCTGGGATTGATTATAATGAGGTATTTGCACCTGTAGCACGATGGGATACCATTAAACTAACTTTGTCCATTGCAGCCAGTCGTGGATGGAAAGTCTATCAGCTTGATGTCAAAAGCGCCTTTTTACATGGTGAGATAACGGAAGAGGTCTATGTAGAGCAGCCAAAAGGATATGAAGTCAAAGGTAAGGAAAACAAAGTATATAGACTCAAGAAAGCTCTTTATGGACTGAAACAAGCCCCTCGGACATGGTTCAGTAAAATTGAGTCATACTTCGTAAAAGAAGGGTTTGAAAGAAGCACAAGTGAACACACACTCTTTACAAAGAAAGAAGGAGAAACGAGTGTTTTATTTGTCAATTTGTATGTGGATGATCTTATCTATACAGGAAATAGTAAGCAGATGCTAGAAGAATTCAAGAACTCAATGAAAATGGAGTTTGAAATGACTGATCTAGGGTGCATGAGATATTTTCTTGGTGTAGAAGTCACACAAACTCCAAATGGCATATTTATCTGTCAGAAAAAATATGCCAACGAAATTTTGGAGAAGTTTAGCTTAGCAAATTGTTCTTCAGTTAAAAATCCAATTGTTCCATGGGTGCAAGCTTACAACAGACATTGGCGGGATAAAGGTTGAAGCAACACGTTACAAGGAAATGGTAGGAACCCTTATGTATTTGACAGCAACGAGACCAGACTTAATGTATGTTGTAAGTCTAGTTGCTCGTTTCATGGAGGCTCCCACAGTAATGCATCAACAAGTTGT
>Ga0214545_1004842_pt1 | contig 24885 bp, 9 predicted proteins | sample CNSS4metaG_FD_160064 | JGI IMG/M metagenome (GOLD analysis project Ga0214545, IMG submission 160064) | Root nodule microbial communities from cowpea collected in UCLA plant growth center, Los Angeles, California, USA - CNSS4 | ecosystem: Host-associated > Plants > Roots > Nodule | place: USA...
TATATGTATATATATGTATATGTATATATATGTATATGTATATATATGTACATATGTACATATGTACATATATATACATATACATATATATATATATATACATATATATATATATATATATATATATATATATATATATATATATATATATATATATATATACATATATATATATATATATGTATATATATAGGTATAATTACTAATTTAGTTCTTTAATTTTTTGGTTTGGTTTATTTTTGATCCCTTATCATTCGTTGGTTCAATTTAATCCTCCAATTACTTAAAAATGTTCAATTTGGATATTTCCGTTAAGTTGACATTAATACGTTGTCTGTCATGCCACATGTAAATTTGTAAAATTTTCAATTTATTTTTATTTTTAATTTTTTTAAAAATATATATAAACTGTCACGTGGTATATTATAGTCGTGCTAGATGACAGAGGTAGTAGTTGTTTCCAATTTAGTCCTCTATTTAAATTTTTGGTTCAATTTAGTCTCCTTATATTTAAAACGATCCAATTTTATCCTTTCCAAGTTGAGATCAAATTGGTAAATAAGCTTAATTACAACTTATATATACATGTAAATATAATTTTTTTTTTTAATTTATACATCAAATCAATACACCTAAATATTTCAAATTATTTTATTTGTTACAAGTGTAAACAAATTTAATGGTAAAAAGTCAGAAGGTTAAAAATGTAAAAAATAAAATAATTTGAGTATTTAGATGGTGTGACTTGATGTATACATTTTAAAAAATTATTTTAAGATGTATAGATAAGTTGTAATTAAACTTAATTACTAATTTGTTCTAAAATAGAAAAGAACCAAATTGAACCGTTTTAAAGAATAGGGAGCATAATTGAATAAAAAAATTAAATAGAGGACTAAATTGAAAACAACTACTACCATTACCACATGGCACGATTGTGACCTGCTACGTGACATGACTGTTATTTGACATGTGACAGTTTATATACTTTTGAAAAAATTTTAAAAATTTTAAAAATTTTAAAAATTTCAATACTTGACACGTGTCATGTACGGACACGTTGTTAATGTGAACTTAACGGAGAAGATCAAATTGAGCATCCTAAATAATTGGAATGAACTAACAAGTAATAAGGGGACCAAAATAAACTAAATCAAAAAATTAGAAGACTAAATCAGTAATTATACCTATTGTTCATCGCTCTTAACTATACATATGGATAAACATAAATTTAAAAGACCTATTTCTGTTTTTAAGATTTCTAATAATAAATCATATAAAAAATATTTATACTTTTATCTAATTATAACTAGAATTTTGACCCGTTATTTTATAGATAAATGAATTTTGTTTTTTTAGTAAATGAAAAAAAAATTAAAAAGTTAAAAATAGATATTAAAAGTAATGATAAATATAATTTAAATTAGGAAATATCAATTTTATCATCTTTATAAATGAATTTAATAATTCTGATTATTCAGGATCATAACCATACTAATTGTAGTAATTATTGTTTTGTCTAATATAAAGGTTTAACTCTCTGAACATTTATATATGCACCTATTATGACATTTATACAAAACTTCTGATTGATCTCATGGGTCAGAAGACCATTATAATTTACAATATAAAATCGATATAACTTTATTAAATTTAAAATTGGATTAAAAAAAACAAAAGAATGCAATACTGACAAATAACTGGAATAGTATAAGATTAATTTTAATTAATATAATAACATATAAAAATATGAAAATAATTAAAATAAATAAAAAAAGGAAAAATAAATTAAAAGAAGAAATTTCTTATCCTTCTTCACAAATAACATTAATATAAATTTCTTTATAAAATAAATAATAAATAATAGAATTATAATTAATAAATACAAAAAGTAATAAATACTAACGTTATAATTAATAGATACTAAAGGTTGTTATGTTTTGGTTCTATACAAAATTGTGGTTGCAAAATTGAGAAATTATAATTGTATTAATTTTTAATTGAAATTTTTGTGATGTATTACAGTTGGATTTTAATTATATTAATTTTTTTATTGAGAAATGAATTTTAGTTATATTAATATTTAATTTTTATTAGGTAAAATGTAGTTGTGTGACTAAATATTAATAGTTGTCCATGAGTGAATATGGAGTGAAGAAAATAAAATCCAACTTTAGAGAGAATTTGTCGTCTATTGTTATATTTGTTTTAAGTCACACAACTACCTTTTCTCTAATTAAATTAAATATTAATATAATTAAAATTCATTTCCTAATAAAAAAATTAATATAATTAAAATCCAACCGTAATACATCACAAAATTTTTTAATTAAAAATTAATACAATTATACTTTCTCAATTTTGCAACCACAATTTTGTATAAAACCAAAACATAATAATATTTAGTATCTATTAATTATAACGTTAGTATTTATTACTTTCCGTATTTATTAATTATAATGTTATTATTTATTATTTATTGTATAAAGAAATTTATATTAATATTATTCGTGAGACGAATAAGAAATCTCTTCTTTTAATTTATTTTTCCTTTTTTATTTTATTTTAATTATTTTCATATTTTTATATGTTATTATATTAATTATTTTCATACTCTATATATTAATGTTATTCGTAAAGCCAGATAAAAAAGTTGCTTCCTTTTTATTTATTTTTTCTTTTTTATTTTATTTTAATTCTTTTCATATTTCCATACTTATTAACAAAAATATATATAAATCATTTCAAAATTATATATATTAATATTTCGTGTTTGAAACAAAATATTATATTTTAAAAGTACACAATATAAAATAAAGTACTAAAAAATTAAATTAAATATTAAATTATGTAATTAAGTATTAATGCGAGAATTTAAATACTTTCTTTTTCACCAAAATCAATGTTAAAATAAAATCACTAATTGTTCTACAAACTTAGAAGAAACTATAATTATAAAAGAAAAACCTAAAATTTATCATACCATGAAAAGAATATGGCAGTAGATTCATTTCCCTTTAAATTTAACTTTATTAGAGACAATCCTTCCATATCTAATATCATTGAAAATTTTTATCTCATGTTGAATTTTATGATCTTCGTAATGTGTGCCTGAACTTAAAACATATATTGATTTTAAAAATAAATAAAATATATTAAAAAATAAATATCATGATAATCTGATTTTATTTTGTGATGTAACTAAATTTGTAAACAATTTTATCATACATAATACATATTACTTCAATGTTTCACAGTCCAATGCTTACTGATTTTAACATTGTACTCATGAAATTTATGTGACTTCCTCAAATCAAACCATGTGAGTGTAAATTTATGTTCTTTAAATTCTCATATTTTCTTTTCAACTCTTTGCCTCTCTTCCAAACTTAGAAAACCCAACACAACATCTTTGAGTGAAGTTATGTTCATGAAAAATTGGGTAGGCAAAGTTGAGAGCAAGAAATACCTACACTTTACAATGATTTACCATTAGACTATTAGTTCAACACAAAAGTAGCAAATTTCTTAGTTATTTCTTCTCGTAAAATAGCTAGTAGAAGTTTCGTTAACCTGATCCACATTGTTGAACTTGATTTCTATAACAATTAACCTGATCCATCTTAAGTAGAAAAACTATTAAATTTATACTTTGAAGCATAGGAATGAAAGTAAAAAAGTAAACAACTTGCTCTTTCTTGTCCTTGGTTTGGATAGATCATCCAGTTTATCCAGTTTATTAAAAGCAAATATATTTCAACGTAAATTAGAGTCTGATGCCAACAATTTTCCAAAAGCAATGTCAAAGCTATTTCATTTATGTGCAAAATAATATATAGTATGCCAAACCTGTAGAATAAATTTTATGAAAAACTATTAAGACAAATTATAAAATAAATATGTTAGTGTTTTACCCAATGTATCAAAGCTGTTTAATTTATGTGCAAAGTATATGTAGTATGCCAAACCTATAGAATTAATTTCATGAAAAACTATTAAGACAAATTATAAATAACTATGTTAGTGTTTTACCCAATGTATCACAAAAAATATTAAAATAAAAAAAAACTATTGTAGAATGAAATGATTAGAAGTATGTGTATTGTGTACTGGTTCACAACTTCTACCGGTACCTTAATACAACAATATTTAACATGCCAACCGAAATAAACTAAAGAAAATGGGTGAAGGAGAATTATGTTGTTGAGCTATTTCTTCAAGGGAGTTTGAGAGTATAAAGAGAATAGTAAATAAAGAAAAATAACCTAAAATGCACAAAATTAAGTATGAATATCTAAGGAAAAAAATTGATGCTGAGTTAATAATTATAAAAAAGGATGATAGGTTTTTTACCAAAATACAATTTTCCAAATCTTTTGTCTCCTAGTTCTCTGTCAGGATCAAAGAAGTTTGTAGTCTCTTAAAAGTGTTTACTTCCCTTCTCAAATTCTTCTAAAGAGGAACTATGTGAGATTATTTTATAATTAGATAGTACAAAAAATGTTACTGCATGGAGATAATTCTTTTTCATTAGACAACCATAACACAATAATCTGAATGAAAACAGTCAAATACAATTACAGACCAAAATTCTGATTATAATTTGTCTTTAGACAAACAACAACAACACAAATACCATAACATCAATCTTCCAAAATAATCTGAATGAAGACAAAATAGAAATGTTGATAATCCAAAAGTTTAGGCAATTCATTTGCAATACACAACTCACTTTTGTTTTTTAATATTTTTTAGCAACATCTTCAATGATAACTCATTGTTGTATGACTCTAACATAGTTTCAGAATCTCTTTTAAGAGAAGTGGTTGGCAAATTAGTATGTAAAACTCTCAAAATTATTGATTGTTTAGTAAACTTGCTCAACAAATCCTGATAAATAAATACACATATTTAGAATATAGACAATGATAAGTGCATTAATTTCTTAATGAGTAAAAGCTTATAAAAATAACCTACCAAATATGAAAATAACACAATATGACATATGAAATCTTGAAAAAAATAGAAAAAGAAAACCATACAAAAAAAGTGTGCAAGCAAAGTTTAAAAGTTAAATAATTACAAAACACAAAAGGCTAATATCACGTTACAAAAGGATTCAAATAAACAACACTTGAATATAGGCTATATATTTGATTTGTTGTTGACAATGTTATAATCATGTCAAAACTTAATCAATCAACCAACATTTTTTTAAAATAAACAATAATTGGTGAGCAGAATTAATACAACAAAGTACGACAGAAGATTGGAATCTATAAATATAAATGTTGATAATATGAGTAAACAACAAAGCGTGAAAAGATGTAATTACATGAAAGTATGATAAATAGAACAAAATATTTCAACATAAAAATCACCACCAATGCAGGTTAAAAACAAAAGAGATGAAAGAAATGAAAAACTTCCATACAAAAACTAAAATTTTAAAAAATTTATCTACCATGACCATAAGATCCAAAGAATCCAAAATTTAAAAATAGTAGATAAAATGTGTCTCATAACTAATACCTTTAGGTATTCCAAAGGTTGAATGCATGTATTCCAAAGTTTGAATGCATGTATTCCAATGCCAAGAGTAGTAGCGTAGACCACCTATAGAGTTTCTTAGCAAGGGCAAAGACTATATGCTAACATACACATATAGTTTATAACATTAACAATGATTCAATACACAAATATACATAATCGTATTAGTACCATTCTCTTTCCTCTATTGCACCATGTTGGTCCACAAGTGTTCTACTTTCTCAATATCAAATTCATTGCTTCTAAGAATCTAAGACAACATCACAAAACTAAACTTCAGATCCATGGTTTACAAACAAAGGTGAATAAAGAAAATCAATACAATTTACAAAACATAGTATTAGCCATCTCTTATTATAAATTTAGCATGTATTTTTAGTTTATATTGCTAGTGAGAATAAATTCCATCTCAATGACTAATTTCAAACAACATTTTTTTACTTTTTCATCTCGAGTCGTCCACTTACCATGAAATTCCTTTTCATCAGTTAAGACCATTGGTTCTTTGAAAAGAGCCTCTTTTTCCTCAATTAAGAATATCGAACATCAGTTGCTAGTCATCAACCATGGAAACATACATATAATGAGGTAGATCGAAAGAAAAAAAATAATTAAAAAACAAAATAAATATAAAATATATAACTACAAAAATCAATGGTACAAAGAAGATGACAAAACCTTCGAAAGCGCGGTAAAGAGTTTATTTTTCATCAGTTAATACCATCAGTTTCTATTCATAAACCATGGAAACAAAATATAGTGAGCCAGATCGAAAGAAAAAACAAAAACATAGAAGAAGAGAAAGATCGAAAACCATAAATCCATAAAATGTAGGTCATATCAAAATTAAAAAAATATATAGAAAAAAATGAGATCTAAAGAGAAAAAGATTGAAATAAACTTTGAAACCCAGAAATACAAGCCAAAATTAAACTTTGAAAACTCGAAATACAAACCAAAATCAGTGTTGGAGAGAACAAACCTTCCAAACCTTCAAAGGTGTGGTAAAGAGCCTCCTTTTACATAAAAAAGAAATCGTTAAAATAAGGGTTGAAGAGAACAAAATCGAACAAAAAAATTTGAAACCAAAATTAGCGAAGAAAGAAAAATAAGGATTTGCTCGTAGAGGAAGAGTGAGGCGACAGCAGGGGATGAGAGAAAATTTGAGAGTGAAAAAATTAGGGTTTGAGGCAGCAGAGGATGAGAGAAAAGTTGGGAGTGAAAAAATTTAGGGTTTGAGACGGCAGAAGGTGAGAGAAAAGTTAAGAGTGAAAAAATTAGGGTTTTAGCACATGAGATGAATTTTTCTTTTTGAATTTAAAGCAAAAAGAGGAGATCACACGTGTAAGAGCCGCACTTTGCCCCTTGTCAAAAAAATGAAGTGTTTAAACTTTCCACTTTTAGTTAATTTTGTGTGTTCTTCTTTTTGTGGTTGATGAAAAAACTTGCACTTTATGCTACCTTCAATTGTATTATGTATAAATATAGATTTATTATTTAAAGTTTTCTTATTTTCTAATGGTTTGCAAAATTATATAAAGAATTTTACATAAACCTAGGATAGGAAAGATGTAAAGAAAAGTGTATTGGGAGATGGTGAAGCGAGTGATTTTGTGTGTGAATTAATAATAAAAATGGAAATAGGGAAACAGAAATATAAGTTAATAATGAAACAAAGGTAATTGACTAGGGTGGCAGTAGAAAAGAAAAGAGAAGGGAGGGTTCAAAGAAAAGAGAGGAGAGGAGTTAATTTGTTGAAGTTCAATTTTTAAAAACTGAATTAAAAAAGAGTCAAAGTTCAAATTTTACTATAAATAGTTTAGTTTTTTCCAATATGATGCAATTAATTATAGTATTATATAGATAAATTAATTTTGCCCAGTCCTGATTACCCTGTTCTGAAGAATAACTTAAGAGTCTCTTCTTTAATATGTTTCATGACAACTCTGATAATATATACATATATGTGTCTATAAAAGTTTGAATTAATTGACATAAGATGCTAACAAAATTTATTTATATTAAGCATCGATTTATCAGGCCTACATATGTAAAAAGGTAAAATGAAGTTTTTTTTTTTCTTTTTTCAGTTTTTGTAAGGAGTTTCAGATACTAAAGTTATAGTATTGAGTGGTGAAGAACTTGGCACTACTGTAGCCGTTGATTCTGGGCCAGCAATCAAATCAGTGACATTTGATACTTCTGCAGCTGCCACAATTGGTTGCTGAGTCATGCCCTTTTTCTCATTACTTTTTCCCCACAAGAAGGAGTACAACCCCACCATGATCAAAACCATGCCCAACAACCTGCGTATACATACATTATATACATCAGTGTTTTGTTTTCTATGTGTCATACAAAAGCTACAACATTGTTCAAGGTTACTACTCTTTACACAGAATTGAAGCAGTAAAACCATTTAAGAAATATTATTCATACGTTCCAAAGGTTAGTGGTTGTCCAAGTATGAAAGCTTCTAAAAAGGCCACAAAAATAAGAGAGAGGGGATTGAACATTGGAGGATAAGTAGGTCCTTTGATTGCAACAGCCCATGATAATATGCAGAATGTAGCAGCAGTGGCCAATGCTCCCTAAACAAATAAACAATCACTTCAGAATGTTCATCACATTTAAGAACTAAGCTTCATCTTCATTCATTCATGTGTTTCATTGATTTCAAATATTGTAAAGAATATATTACAGAGTAGATTATGGTGAGCAGTTGCAGATTCCACTCTAATCTCCATGCAGCCTTACTAGAATCTATGCAGACACCTGCGATTCCTGATTGAATTGCTGCTATAACGCATGATAGCATTGTTCCCCAATACCTCAATGGAAATACTTTAAGCAATTGTACCTGTTTAATGAATTTAATACAGCAATTTCAGAAGGAAAATAGTCACAGTAAAAGCCTTTCTTCTCGCAGAACTATTGAAATTACTGTGATTAGTCATGACACTAAACCCCGTTCGAAACATTAAATAAATTTAACAAAAATTAAGGCAGAATCTAAAATTGTGTGAGATATGTACTTGCACAAGAAACCAAGCTGTGTATGAGAAGCAGCTGCAGATCAAGAGGAAAGTGCCCTGAAGCATGTGGGTAGGGTGTGCTGCAACAGCGGTTTGAGCATGATGAGTATGATGATGAAGATAAAATTGTTTTCCTTTGTAAAGAGTGGTAAGTAATGCTCCACCAACGCACAGAATTGCCCCTGCACACTTAGTTCTACCAGCCCAAGTGTGGAGTCCCAATTTCTCGAATCTACATTGATTCATCAACTAATGGTGGTTATGTTGTTGATATTTGGCAGATTGAAGAAAATAGAGTGGTATGTTAGTGGTACCTGCAGATGACAGAGGTAAGGAATGTGCATATTGGAACCATGTTGAGAAAGTTGACAGAGTATGTAGCTGAAGTATCTCTCAGCCCATAGTAGAATAATCCTTGAGCCAGAGTCATTCTGTAGTTGGTGCCATCATAGTGTAAGAAGATCGTAATGATATAGATAACGATAATTTTGAAAACTTTCTCTTATAACCTAAAATGACATCATTTAAATAGTTTTGCAATATAAAAAAATAAAAAGTTACTTAAAAAATATCATTTTAAATTATAAAATAAAGTTATCAAAATTTAATTATTAAAAAATTATTTTCTTAATAATATATGTATTTATACGCTATATTCTTTATACAATATTTTACTTATTAAGTCTATGATTCATATTGATCTTTATAAATAAAGTTAATTTGATATTTTCGTTAAATTAACAATAATCTCATTTGAAATTTATCATGTATCAAAATCTAAAAAAATGTCATATGTCAAACTAAAGAGATTTTAAAATAAAAGATATCAAATTGACGTATAACACCTTCTAAATAGCGTTAATTTAACAAAAAACAAATTGACTCTATTTGAAAAATATTAAAACTTAATTAAATAAAAAATATAAATAAGAACAAAAGTCAAGATTAAATTACTAATTAATCCAAATAAAATCAAACACGGTTTTATAAAAGAGATAAGTCCTGTTTTATCATTTCTAAATCTTATAATAGGTTTTTATTATTTTTCACCTCAATTTTCTCTTTTAGCATAAACTTTTTTAAACAAGGGTGAAAGAATGCATTTCTAGAACAAAATATGTTTATTTTACTGATTAAACAGTTCATTCCTAGAAACGTGAACATGCGAATGTTGCATTTCTCATGTTACAAGTTTTCATAAATTGTTTCCGGAAATTATCGATTCTTAAAATAAAAAAATCTTCCATTTTTACTGTGTTTTTAAAAAATTATTTCTGGAAATAGTTAAATGTATCTAATTATTTTTTATAAAACATAAACCAAAAATAACATGCACAGTTATATGATTCATAAGAACATAACACGATTCTTTAAAACTATTTTTGTTGTAAATAAAAACAAACAAAGTTTGGAGTGGAAAGAGCAAATATAGGGGTGGAAATAGTAAGTAAAGAATTCATACCCCATTAATGCGTTAACGAAGAGCCAAAACCAAACTTTGGGAGTAAAAGTCAATGTGCGGTCTCTGCATTCACAACCCAAATCATTTGCAAGAGAAAACATCAACCACTAAAAAAACCAATTAAGAAAATATAATTTTATGTATGTGTTTAAGATATTAAATTATTTTATTTTTTATGTCTATTTATGAGTTAGACTTATGGCCCTAAGCAAAAGATTTATTTAATCAAAACTAAAAAATTATATCGGATAAAATATTTGTATTAATTATTTTAATTGTTTTAAATCCTTTTCAAAACAATATAAATAAACATGTCATTATATAGGAGAATTGTATTTACCTCTTCTGAAGTTATACTAAATGACATCTATGTTTCCCCATATTTTAAAATAGAAATTCATGTTTTTTATGTTTTTAATAAAATGATGCTCATCTTTTCTAATTTTTAAATAGATAGTTATTTCTCTTATAAGTTTAATAAATGATACTCACTTTGTTTATATTTTAATAAATTAAAATCCTCTTTCTTATTTTACTTAAATATGGCTCTTATTGATTATAACTTAAATAAAAAGTTATAGAAATTAAAAATTAAAATGTTAAAAGATAAAGATTTTTATTAAAAAAAATTAATCTTTAATTATTATATGTTACTGTTATCATAAAAATTATATTGTCGTGATAAACTGTATTTATTAAAATATAAATTTATACTTTTTTGAAAAAAGTATTAAAATAAAATAATAACTAATTACAAAATATATGATTAAATTCATTAAATTTTCAGAATTTTTCATTTAAGATTCGGTGAATATTATTTTTAAATCAGATAAAAGAGATGAATAAAGTTTTATTAAAAATATAAGAAAGATCACGTCCATTTAAAATTTAGATAAAAGTGAGTATCATTTTATTAACATTTGTGGATGGTTATTTTAAAACTATATATAGTAGGAATTTGTATTATTTCAGAGAAGATAAGTTTACTTTTCTTTTATTTAATATTTTTTTATAAAACAATTACTATAAAAAATAATTAAATAACATTATATTGATTAAATTATATACTATTTTATAAATACAAAAATATTAATATCTAAAATAATGACTATTATTAATAAAAATTATAATTAATTTATAAATTAGTGTTTAAATTGATTTGTATCATTGTTTAAAGAGACTTTAGCTACTTATGATTTTGGTAACTAATTAGAAATTAATTTAAACTCTAATTCAGAAATTAAATATAATTTTTTTATTAAGAATAAAGACTAATTTAGGTATCATTAATTTTTAGTTAATTTAAAAAATGGTCTGTATCTTAGTCTATATAATAATAATTTTTTATTTTTAAATTTGATTATTATTTAATAATTTTCTTATAATGATCAAGGTGTATCATTAGAATTACTACCGTCATTCTTCTTTATAGAAAAGAAAATTAAATGAAACACACCATTTTAAAAAGGAAAATGTTTTTTTTTACACCTAATAACAACTTTCAAGGATAATACAGTTATTTTAAAAAATAGACTTTTGTATTTGTAAAAAAAAAAAAAAGGGTAAAATAATGAATGTAAAATGACTATAAAAGTTTATGGAGTATGAAACTAACCAAACTTTTTGAAAACTAAGTTATTATTTATGTTAGGAAAACAATAACTACGTTTAACAAATTTTAGTTAGTGAAAGAGCTTTCTCATAAGAGTCGTGATATAGGAGATCTTCTAAAAAAATAGAAAAAATGAAGAAGGAAAATAATAGAAGAGAAAGAACTACATTAGAAGATCTTAAACCCTAATACAAAGATTATTCAGAAGAGTAGTAGAAGTAGGTTGTGACTTGTGGGAGTTTCAAACCAAAAGCACTTGTGTTTTATTTTAGAACTCTTATAAACTTAATTTCAATCATTTTCCACATTAGAAAAAGGTTAGGCCAAACAAAAAAAGTAAAAAACCAGCTAATAAAAGTTGATATATATAAATAGATAATAAGAGAAAAATAATGAAGAAGTAAGAAATAGAATGAAAAACGTACCTTTCAAAGTAGAGAGCAAAAGGTGCAACACAAATTGCAGCAACAATATGACGATAAGCAATGAGTGAAAAGATGAAGGAACCCTGAACCAATATCACCCTTGAAAGAAGCTGCATCCCTGTCACAAAACCTTGCACCATTATCATGCTCAACACAACCTGCGATGACGTGAAACAATGCTTCAAACCCCTCTTTTTCATTGCTCTCTCTGCACAAAACAAAAACAAAAATCAATAAATAAGCTTCTCAACTCTCTCTTTATAACATAACACAACATGTAATTGTAAGTGTGAAACACCTAAAGAACAGAAGAAAAAGTGTTTGGAAACTTGTAAGGGAAATGAACATGGCGACAGATATGCAACAACACACATGAAAGAAAAAAAAAAACTGTTATCTTAGGAAAACCCTCGTGTCAGTCAGCATATGCCACTGGTTTTCTCCCATGTTGTCAACGTTAATTACATGTTGTGGTGTGTACATGCCATATATGATACGTGATGATAACACTGATCATATATACGCTTTAACTAAATAGTTAGATTGGGACGTTTCGTGTGGTAATTGAAGGTTGGTGCCGTGTTAGAATATGTTCTACATAAGGAAGTGCCTATGTTTTGAGGAAATTACTTAGGAGAAAGTTTCAGCGTGAAGAAAAGTGATGCAAAGTAGAGGAAGCAGTGAATTATTTGAGATTCAGAACCACCTTGTTTTTGGCTTTTTCTGTGGTATTCTTGGTTTCTCGATCACTTGTTTTGACCTAGACAACATATGACAGCATGAAATATATATTCATGTCGAACTAACACAAACGTTGAACATCAACAAGGAATTTATTAAACCTAGAGAGAGACTCGAAATACTTTATTACGTGACCACAAATGAGAAAACTCTCAACTAAACATTCTTAGACACCATTATTATTACATACCAAATTGCATTCATGTAAAGAGTTTAACTTTTCATTAGGGCAACATGTAAAGAACACACTTTCATATTATAGGTGACATGCATACGGTGTTTTGTAATTAAAATTTAGCAGTTCCAAATCTTTCGACTGCAAATTTTGTACGAGTTGAGTAATATATACATGCAACAATATAGCTACACTAGTTTGATGAGATTAAGAAAAAAAATAATTTTCTACGCGTAGTATATATTAAGAATGCATGGTTGAATTGAGTTTTTTCCATTTTTTACAATATCCGTCTTCATTTCAAAGAATTTTCACGACATTTGTTTAAGACATTCCGTGCTGCTTTTGGATGCCCCGTTTCTTCTGCCAAACTAGTGTCTACTTGTGAAGAAAAAAATGTTTTCCAAAATATTTATCACAAAACCAAAAGCTGTAATCAAACATAAATTGTATGTAAGTTAGTGAAAATGTTTTAATTCTAATAGAGTAAGATATCACACTGATAATAGGGAAATATGGTAAAAATATATATTTTAAATTTAACCGAATCTTATGAGATGAGATCAACATTTTATAATAGATAATTTAAATGAGATTTAATTCAAACAAAATTTTTAATCTAAAACTTTAAGATAATAAATTTATAAATTTTATATTTTTATATTGATTAACACTACCAAATTAAGGCCGATAAAAGTCTAGGCACAAATTCCGTATATGGATGGGACAAATTCTTGAAATAAATATTTTTTATTAACGTGTATGCCCATTACCTATAGCCCTTAATACACAATTAATTTAACTAAGTTATGAAAAGAAGATGCAATTAATGTGCTAACAAGAATAGCTCACAGTTAAGATACTTTAAAGACCGATCCACCATCTCTAAAGAAAAAACATTAACTAAAAATTTAAGTTGTAAGTTGATGAACACCACACCAAATTAGGTAATAATAAAAGTCTACCATATTAAATCATGGTGGGACGATACTGTTCTTACTCCGACACCTGAAAATGAGGACCACTACTATAAAACAACATCATTATAGTTCATTGAGAAAAATCAATTGATTGCAGGTAAAGGAACCAATTGAACATTTAGTTTTTGAATGTATTGATCCAACGTGACAAGTCTTTCGAGGATTATTAAAATAATATATTTATGGATTTTATTCCTTATATAATATTTAATTTTTTTTTTATTTTTATGAAACTTAAATTCACATCGGTTTGGAATCTTCTTAATAAACAATGGGATAAATTTTACTGATCTAACTACTAAAAGATTATTATTTTAACTTTGTAATTTTCAAATAGAAAGTTGTAAATGGGATAAATTAGTTTTCCTAAACAAGCACTCGCTAGATAATTTTCTTTACAAAAGTGAAAGAAATTAGTATGATCAGTTAAAACTATAAAACTTTTCTTCCACTTACCAAATAACAAATCACCAATAAATAATCTTAACTAGGAATTCAACTCTTGCCTTTAACTCTACAATAATTATTGGATGGGTTTGGTTTAGACTAATTAGGCAAAAAAAACATGATTGATAATTAGGGTTGACTTTTTCTACATAACAATCCAAATGCCAAAATTTAATACTCTTACCTAGATGAGCATCGGTACAAAATAGGTATATTAAATCGATTTTGGAGGGTATATTAGATTGGTTCCGCAACTAATCTAATATACATTGATGTAATATGTTAAAGATGTATTAAATCGATTCTGAAACAACCGATTTAAATATCTCTTACTAAAAAGAAAAAAAAATATTTTCGAAAGTGACCATGCAAAGGAACAAAAGAGAGAACAATGAACTACCAAAGACCATCAACAAACCACCATGAACCAACACCAACGAACCACGAACTAACCATCGTGGAGAACTCTCCACCCCAACCACAAACTTGACTAAGAGATTTTACGAAACACCATGGGGACCAATGGTGCACATTCGGTATAGCAGCAACATCACAAATTTGCTTCATTTGCAAAGGCGATGGGAAAGCACCAAGCACCAAGAAAGACAACTACAAAGAGAGTTTTCTCCACAAACAAAAACCCTAAGCATGAGAAAATGATGGAAAAAACACTAACTTGATGCATTGGTTGTTGAAGAGTGGCATGGAAGAGAAGAAGAAGCTTGGTGAAGAGTAGTGCGGTAGTGGTACGGCACGACGACGGTGGTCAATGGTGCCTGGAAGAGAAGAAGAAGCAATGGAGGTGCGAGAGAGAAGACCATGGAGGCGAGGGAGAGAAGAAGTTCAAAAAGTGAAAAGAGATTTTGTAATTTATAGTGCAGAAAACATATTAGATCGGTTGTTTTTTAAACCGATCTAATATGTATATATTAGACCAATTTTCTCTATTACCAATTTAAAATATTTTTCAGTATTTACAAAATTGTCACCGTGTTTTAAATTAAATTGGTTCTGCTTCAACCGACATTATATCCTGTTCTAATATCACCATTTTTCACTAGTTGATTTTTTTTTACCGGCACCCTTACCTAGGTGATTTTAATATGAACGAAAATTTTCAACTATAATGTTAAATGATTTTTTCGATTGACGTGAACTAAAATTATTTTTAGATAATGTCAAACAAAAATAGTTTTTTTGAACAATGTCAATAATTATTTCTTGACCAATGCTCATTAAAATTTTCTTCATGACCATGGAAAATTTATTTTTCAACCGTTATCTACAAAAATTTTCCTGTGAAAGTTTATAAACATTATATTCGGTCATTGTCTAAAACAATTGTTTTTTTATTGACATCATTAATATTATTATTTTTTAATTTATTATTAATTAAAATTATATATATATATATATATATATATATAATATAATTAAAAATTAAAATTCAACAACAATTTATACATATTTGAATCGTTATTAACTGTTATCAATGTCTAAATGATTAAAATTAATAACAATTCAAATTCTATGTATTCAATTTTTTAGAAATTATAAAATTCTCAAATCAAACACAAATTTAAACTTTATAGTAATCTTAATATTTTTAATGTTTGATATTGAAAAATTTTCTTTTAAAAAGTTGAAACTTAATCATCAAATCGAATATAAAGTTTGTGAATATATTTATTTTCTCCCTTATTTTTGTTAAATTCATCTTTGCCAAACTTGCATTAACTTATATTTGAATATTTTCCATGAAAGGATTTCACTTTCTTGATTCTTAGATGGCATGTCTTCTAAATATGCTTATAATAGGAAGACTCTGTTGGTTTTCTCGTACGGAGCACAATAATTCCGACGACTTAATACCTTTTTTAGTTTTAGAATCAGAATAACTAATATGATCACTTTTTGTTTTATTGAAATAAAAATACATCCTCTAACGAGGTTAACCTTAATAGTGGGATCACATTTATTCACTTTAATAAATGTTGGACTAAAAAGGTTAAAAAGAAAATTGAATAATTGTATAATTAATAGTGAGATAAAAAAAAAAGGTATTTAGTCATTTCTAAATTAAGAGGAACCTTAACGAGAGGTAACTCAAGATAAAGAACCTTGAAGAGGAACACATGAATTTATCAATTCATTAGCAAACTATGAAACTTACATATGTAATAGTTTAAAAATATTACTTTTATTTAATAGTCGGGTTATGCAAATTTTCACCTGGAAAAATATATTAGAAACTAGTTGAACAAATTTGTAAAAAATTATGCATTTTCACCTTTTATTTGTTTTGGTTGAAAATTTATTTTTCTCTGTGTGAAAACAAAATATAAAACTCAATAGTATGAACAAAATACTATGATACATATGAACTGAGAGGGACAGAGAGTACTTACCTTAGTGCAGGCTTAAATGTTTTGAAGATGCTTTAGGTATCAAATGAAATGGAGAAAGTATTAGAAAATCTCTTCAATGTTGAACCTTCAAAATATAAGAACGAATTCTCAACCATAAATATTTAATCAAACATTATTGAAGTTCATGTTATACCTTGTTGCCCAGATGAAGAACATTGTGTTTGACTAAGGAGAGATGAAGATAACAATCTACAATTCGAATATTCGTGTTTGTGTTATTTTTTATCTGTCAAATTCTAATGATAACAAATTATCAGATAAATAAAAGAGTTTTCCTTGATTTGTGTTTGAATTCGTTGAAGAAAACAAACTATTTTGTTGCCACATTCCTTAAAATTAAAACTCATTCTAAATATATTTAAATTAAACTTACTTGATTTTCCCTTTTCACGAATTCAACTTTAAAAAAAAAATTATCTATCAACCAATCAGAAATTAATTATAATAAATTTATGATATACATATATTTGCGTTAAAAATGAGTGTATTGACTATTTCTTCTCCACTTTATTAAATTACTATTCGTTAAACATAAATATAATACAATAAGTTTATATAGGTTTAACATGAAAATTTTTTCATCCGATTACGAAGAGTGATAAATTATTTACTAGTACGTGAAAAACAACTTTGAAGGAAAACACTTGAAAAATATTTCATATGCTTTCGGTTGTTAAAATATCTATGTAAACCTAAATTACAACAGAGTTTTTGGATATATTAGACTGATCCAAGTATTGATCACTAAAAATATGCAAAGAAAGTAATGAAATGTGTTCGAGAAATAGGTGATTATGTGGTTATGAATAAACAAACTAGTGATTTATTATTCTCGTATATCTTCATACATTTTAAACTTTATTAATGTCACACATGTTCTGTGTCTTTTTCATCAAACATACAACTATCATCAAAATACAAAATAAATATTACCAAAATCATGAATATAGGATTCTGATAACATTAAAAAAATAATAATTTAAAATATGTTATTCGTGCTTCTGATTTCCCCTCACATTTTAACAAAGGTACTTCCTAAAAATAAAATTAAAAGATTATGTTGACATATATATTCCTTAACTTGCCTATATCTATAAATTTGATAAAAAATTTACATATTCTCGTAGAAAACAAAAGGTTAAAATACGTTTTTTTTTTTCAATTTTCATTGAGTATTGAGTTTTGCCATTTTAGTCTTAATATTGTATCTTTGTTCGAATATGTTTCAATTTTCATCAGTTTTGTTTAATTTAATATTTTTTGTTAATGTCGTTTAAATAACTAATGGTAGTGAATAATAATGGTCACGTGTTATTTTGTATTTTTTTTTATTTTTTTAAAAATTTTTTAATTTTAAAAAATGTTCACTATTAATCTCACATGTCACGAGTTAATATTTTATATTTAATTTGATTTTTATATTTATTATTTTTGTCCAATTTAGTCTCAAATTTGTTTAAAATTAAACATTTTTTTTCTTCTGAAATTGATACCAAATTTAATTTTTATATAAAACTTATAATGATATTTTTATTAAAATTTACATTTTTATTAAATATTTTTTTAAAGGTTATTATTATTTTAAAATTAGAACAAAATTTTTAAGAATGACAACTAATACCATATATCTAAAATTTTAAACTAATTGTACCCTAAATCAAAATATTTAATAAAAATGAGAGAACAAAATTAATGAAAAATTGTACATCCACAACTTTTCATATCATCCAATATAGGCCTGCTATATATACTCCCCTTTTTCTGCTACACACGTTTTTTGTTTCTTTTAAATTTTTTGTTTCTTTTTTTTTTCTCATTTTCAAAACACTATTATGCTTTTTTAGATATTACACACTATTTTATGTTTTCACCTCTCAACCTATTGATAATATTTATGATATCATAAACATTAATTGAAATAAGTTTATTTTTTCGAATTAAATTAAAATAACTTTCACTTTCTCAATATAATTCCAGTGAAGCTTTGGCTAAAAATTTCTTCCAAAAACATATTCTCAAAAAAAAATTGTTTTATTATTATTAGTATGAAATTTCTTTTTTCATAATTTATAAAGCACTCTCTCTAAAATGTTAAGGAAACAAAAATGTATTAAAAGAATTACATTCTGAAATGTAAAAGCAAATTCAAAGAAGTTTAATTGATTTTCGCTTTTCATTGATTTTTTTAATTGAAAAAAAAAATATCTATCAACCGATAGAAATTACAATACATTTATCCAAAATAGGTATTGCAGAAAAATCATAAATGTATCATATACAACTATTTGCCATAGAAATGAGAGTATAACTATTTTTTGTACATCAAAATACTCGTTCTTATATTTGGGTGGACAAGTGTGAGCCATGCAATTCATACCTCATTCCATGAAATCCTGTGATATGCATCTGCTAATTTAATCGATACAAATAATACAATAAAAAATAAAAACCTTTTAAGTAAAATGTATAGTAAACAAATAAATTATAAAAGAATACTCGATCAATAATTCTAATAGAAAGAAATGTGTGAATAGATATAATTTATTTAAACTATTAAGGATAAGAATTTCGCATAAACTGTGAAAATAAAATACTAAATAAGAACTACGTTATTATCAAGTGTTAGAATATGTTTTGCATATACAACCAGCACAATCAAATATTAAAGCATTATTGAATTCATGATGAAAATAGAATTAAAAAACGTACCTGAATTTGTGAGTTGAAATAATGAAAGCGATGAGATTAACAATTTCAGATGTAGAACAGCTCAGGGTCCTTCTTAGGTTTGATGAAAGGAAAAGATCGAGAATAATATGGGGTATTTATACAAATAGGGAACACAATATTCCTTTTATGTAAAATCTATTAGTTACATTTAAAATTTTAATATATTTTTAATTTGGTCCATCGTCAAATTATATTGCTTATGGTATCTAGACCATTAATCTCTTATGACATATATATCTTTAGTCATAACTTTTATATTAATTTGACCACTTTAATGTTTTGACTAATAAAATAATAACCATAACCCATTTAATATATATATATATATATATATATATATATATATATATATATATATATATATATATTAAGATAAGAATTTTGCATAGTAAAATAAAATACTATCAAGATGTTAAATAATAATATTAATTATTTTTGCAAATGTTACAAGAAATAATATTTTAGGAACAAAAGTGGGTTTGATAGATATTGAAAAGTCAAACAATTGATAGAGGGTAAGAAATTGTCTAACAAAAATACATTTTTTTTTTTAAAAATAGAACAAAGAAGAAAAAGTAGAACTTCTATAAATTACCTACTAAATTAAAAATTTATACAATTGAGAATAAAATATTTTGAAGTAATAATTAAAAGACAAATTCAAATATTAAAAATGATAAAATATGTATCTTAAAATGATTTAATTTGATAAAATGAGGTTCGTATTTTCTTATGTGTAATGTGCCAATAAAATCACAAATAAAGAAAAAAAATGTATAATAATAAAGAGAAAAATACCATTAAAATATGAATAAACTCGGGATATATCAAAGGAGTTGGCAAAATAAGAAAGAAAATGAAAATTTTATGTAATAAAAGAAATAACAAATCAAATGAAAAGAAGTCAAGACAAAAAAACATTGTTTTATAACATTTTGATCAAATTAAAGTTGATTTATTGATCAGTTGATATATATATATATATATATATATATATATATATATATATATATATATATATATATATATTATTTATACTTATATTAATGTTTAATCAGTTTAGATATTCATATTTATTCATAATAATAAATGATATCAACAATAAAAGAAATAATAATACTAATAATAATAATAATAATAATAATAATAATATTTTATTATTATTATTGCAAGAATCTAGAAAATGATTTAAGAACAGTGATGTTTTGTATAAAAGAACACTAATATTTTAATAATAAAAAAATTTATATACAAAGAGTTATGATAGTTAAATTTCTTTTTGTATATTTTTATACTCTTTACATAAAAATTAATTTTTGTTTCAATTTGATAAATAAAAAATGAGATTAAATTAAAACAAAATAAAAATATAAGAATCAAATTAAAAATGATGAAATAACATATAACATAACATTGACACGTAATATTATCATGAACACTACCATATGTCACGAATTTAAATTGATAATGACAAATTATTTAAAATTTTAAAAGAATTAAAAACTAAAAAATATTAGAAAAAAAAATAGAAACTAATATAAGACACATACGCTTCTACTACGTTACTAATGAAAAATATTTCATTACATCAAATTTTTTAAATTTAAGATAAAATTGAGATAAATAAAAATAAAATGAATCAATATTTTTTTAAAAATAAGGAAAAAAAACATACTTTAACCTTCAAAATATTCACGTAAATATTTTTTATTTATACGGAACTGATTTGATTTATTTTGGATTGTTTTGTTTAGGACAATTTAATACTAAATAACTTATTAATACAACAGTATTTTACACAGTTAAAATATTATGAAATATTACATTATAATAGTAAGATGTTTATTGTTTATAATTTTTAATATTTATTAAATAATATTCACTATTTATTAGTTATTATCTATTATTTCAATTGTTATTTGTCACTTATATGATGACTATTGATTATTGATTTAGTTATTGTTTAATGATTACTATTGACGATAGATTATTGACTACTCATTAGTTATTATATTTATTATTTAATAATTAATAACTATTATTTATTATTTTCTATAGTCTCTTAACCTAAATTTTTTAATGCCCAAAGTGCGGCCCAATAGTTCAATGTGTTTCTTTTTATATATTAGGCCAAGACCTTAGAAAATAATTTCCTAGGTTTCTTTTAAGCTATTAGGGCATTTTGGTTGTTGATATTCTGTATTTATGCATTTTGTTGCTTCTTTTATCCCTACATTAGAGATTTTTTTATAAATTTATTTGTCTTTTTCTTAAGATTATTTTTTAATATAAGAAATATTCTTAATCAGAGAATAAAGGTGGTGGGAGAGTGAAGATCTCATTGAATGTGATCATTCAACAAAGATTTCTAAGTCCACTCCACCATAATTACACTTTTATTTTGAAAGCCAAATTAAAAGCAAATATGTAAATCTATAAAGCATTTTTAATTTAACCCATTTTAATCTTATTCCACTTTTAAATTTAACTAACATTTATATTTAATGTTGGAAGTTCCACATTAACTACATTAACTAGAGATAAGACGATTTCATAGTACATAATTAGGGTGTAAAATTCACCTTACAAGCTGGTTTTGTGGTTAAGTTAAACTTAAAGTCCACTTTTCTAACATCGTATCAGAGTCATTAAAAAAAAGTCTATCCTAACGAAATTTCTTAGACATGTTTTAGTCTCACGCACAAGATGTATATACTTCGACATGCCGGTTTTATATTTTTGTGGGATTAAGTTAAACTTAAAGCCCACTTTTAACATTTAATTGTTAAATTCAATTTTCTTTTACATCATCATTGAATGAGTAAAATAATATATATTACTATCCTTCGTAATACTTTGTAAAATAATTTCTTCTTGGTGGATGGTTAAAAAAAAAGTATAACATTTGGATATAGAAATTAATGGATATTAGGTATAAGGTCACAATTTCATTAATGTATATGTTGGATTCCAACTTTGATTTATTTAATGAATTACACATGATGCTGTTACGAGGTGATATATGAATTTGACAACATGTTCCTTTGTCGGGAGTTACTATTCTTGGATTAAAGAGAATTATTTGACTATATTTTCTTACATTTGTATTAAAGAGAGAGTCTAAGTATTTTACTACAAAAAATGGTTATGATAAAACACACTTATATTTATTGCATGGGTAAAACAGAAAAATAAAATTAAAAAACAGAGAAAAAGTCAGTCAACTTTTCTGCTACTTTTAACATATTGAAAGGAAATAAAATGACAGAAAAAATAAATAAAATTCTAATTTTGTAGTCATAAGAAAACGTTCAGGAATTTAATGATTTCACAATATAATAACTACATTAGTTTGTTTGAAAAATTCTATAATATCAAGAGTCGTGACAAACTGAAACCGCATATTATAACTTTTGACAAGGTTCTATAATTCTAATCAATCACTTAAGTATATCAATTATTTTGACAAATGCACCAATTAGATACCATAAAATAAAAGCAGATGGGGTCCTGCTTTTTGTTTTTTTATCCATAAATATTTCTCAACATTATTTATTATTATTATTATTATAATAACAAGTCATTTATATTATTATTATTATGGTTAAGGTAATGAATTTAAGTCTATAAATTGACTTAATAAAGTGTGACATCAATTATCTTATGACGGAGGATAAATGGATCGAGTCACAGTTGAATCTTGGTGTTTGGAATGTTATGCTCTTAAGTAGAAAGAGTTGAGTTATATCATGACTAATTACTACAACTTTTGGCCTAGTGGTAAGTGTTCTAATATCATTGGTTTATGAAAACATGAAAGGGCAATAACCCTTTTAGCAAGGTGATAATTTTGGTATTTGGTCTTCTATCTATAGATTACTAGTTTTTTTACCCGTGCAACGCACAGGGTTTTTTAGATTTTATATATTTGTAATGGTAATGAACAATGAGTGTTATGCAATAATCTATATATGAAAATATGATGTCTTAAAAAAATTGTCAAGTGTAAAAATAGAAAACATAAGATAAACGAATTAAGAACATAATAAAATAAACATACTGTTGTTTCTTTGAGAAGCATTGTTGTTGTATTTCATTTTGTCTTTGGTTGTCTATTTTTTTATCTGCAACAACAAACACAAAAAAGATTACTGATAGAAATGTTAAGCTATGCTGAAAATATTATTTCTTTAAAAGACAATGATTTTCCTCCAATAGGGAACAAAACATGCAATACTTTGAAAGATAACAATTGAAGAAGAAGCAAAAAGACAAATAAGTTCATGTATGTTCTTACAAACTAATAAGTTAAATTCGAAATCAAAAATAATAAATTACATACCTATAATTTCTTATTTGTCAAAGAGTTTCAAAAATTTCTTTGTACACAACGTTTTTTGTTGTGTTTGTGACATTAAAATCTTCATCCAGTATAAGTATTTTCAATCCTCTTTTAGTTTTTACTCTAGAGATAGCAACATATAGCTAGCAGTTGAGAAATCTTGACATTGCAATCATGATTTTTTTGAGAAGTGGACATGATGATGAAAGAAAGCTTTAAAAACCTGCACCGTGATCAAGAATCGGAATTATTATTTATTAGTGGATTATTTTAATGTTGTAATCTGAATCAGTTTAATAATGAAAACGTGTGGGAGATAAAAGAGCAGTTTAAATACTTACAATTAATCATCATTATCTCGAGCAGTGCGAATATTAATGAGTTTGAATATTGATTGACACGTTTCAAATTGACACGTTTAATGCATTGGAATATACGATGTTTTGTAAGACAAAGAGGTTTTAAGTGATTCGTGGCAATGATAAATAGTGATTTCCAATGCGTTACAATTTTTCATATTTATGTAATATTTATATAAAGTTATTAAAATATTAAATATTTAAACTTCACGTTAAATGATTTTGGAATGCGAATGTTATAAAATATAATATTTAATGTTTACGTTAAATTATTTTTTTTTTAAAAAATAATAAGTAATATTTAATGCTTACATTTAAATTTTGAATTTAGGTGGAATGATAATTAATTTTGATTAATTCCAAATATAATTAAAATTTATTTAGATTACAAATGTGCTATAATTCTGATTTTCATTTTTTTTATCAAAGAACATCATAATTAAAATAATTACATTGACATAACTATATAACATCAAGAGTGGGTACAAATATAACTACTTAGAAGAAGATGAAGATGAACTGTTTCCTTCAGAAAGCTGAAAAAAAAAAAAAAAAAAAGAAAAAAAAAAAAAAAAAAAAAAAAAAAAAAAAAAAAAAC
>Ga0214545_1004851_pt1 | contig 24865 bp, 12 predicted proteins | sample CNSS4metaG_FD_160064 | JGI IMG/M metagenome (GOLD analysis project Ga0214545, IMG submission 160064) | Root nodule microbial communities from cowpea collected in UCLA plant growth center, Los Angeles, California, USA - CNSS4 | ecosystem: Host-associated > Plants > Roots > Nodule | place: USA...
GGTACCAAGCTTCACCTTAGCTCAGCTTATCATCCCCAAACTGATGGACAATCTGAAAGAACCATTCAATCTTTGGAAGATTTGCTGAGAGCTTGTGTGTTAGAAAATTCTAATAGTTGGGATCGATGCCTGCCTTTGATTGAGTTCACCTATAACAATAGTTTCCATTACAGCATAGGTATGACACCCTATGAGGCATTATATGGAAGGAAATGTAGAACACCTTTGTGTTGGTTTGAGACCGGTGAGAATTTAGTATTAGGTCCTGACATGATTCAACAGACAACAGAGAAAATCAAAATGATCAGGGACAAATTCTGAATTTCAAGTTATGCTAACAAGAAAAGACGACCTCTTGAATTTCAAGAAGACGATCATGTATTCTTGAAAGTAACACCAACCACTGGAATTGGTAGAGTGATGAAATCAAAGAAACTCACTCCCCAGTTTATTGGCCCTTACCAAATTCTTAGAAAAATAGGTCTTGTTGTTTATCAAATTTGCTTACCTCCGTTCCTTTCCAACCTTCATACTGTCTTTCATGTGTCTCAATTAAGAAAATATATTTTTGATCCAACTCATGTGATAAGACCTGATACAGTACAATTAAAGAATAACCTTACATTTGACGCAATACATGTACAGATTATGGACAAGAAGGTCAAAGAATTGAGAGGCAGACAGATCCCTCTAGTGAAGGTCTTGTGAAATGAAGCTAATGGAGATATTACATGGGAATTAGAAGAGAAAATAACAAACCTTTACCCTTATTTATTTAAAAAAATAATAATTTCGAGGATGAAATTTCTTTTAGTAGGGGAGAATTGTAACATCTCAAAATTTGTACCATAGTGTTTTCGGTGTGTCAATACCTAAAAGTTTATGATACATTATTTTTCATAGGTATTGTAACTAGTATAATAAATTTTGAACATATGATATAAAAATTATAATTATTCAAGAAATCAAAATTTAAGTGTTTGTAATTAAAATAATAAAAATATTACTACAAAATAATATACTTCAATAATAAAATAAGTTATAATACTTATAACATTATAGCTACATTTTAGTTTCCGAAAAACATATGTTTTGCCTTTATTATAATAATAATAATATAAAAATAAAAATAAAAATAATATTTATAGTCTTCTCTAAATTGAACCTTTATGATATATGTATAGACACTTTATATATTATGATAAGGTAAACAAAAGAATTTTTTTTAGATTGAATCTCCACCGCCACGTCACAATTCATGTACATGCACTGTCAAAATGGCAAATCACAATTAATGCCATGATAGGTTAATATTAAAGACAGATTGGATAAACAAAAAAAAAATCTTGATAGGCCAATCTTTAACAAACTAAACTAAACCAAGGAAGAATTGAAACAGAAATGAGATAGTGCAATTTAAACTAAGTGTAATCATTACAAAATGTAGTATAAATATGGATGAAGTGAATCAAATGGGGGAAAGAAAGAGAGACAGTGAAGAAAAAAAAAAAGAAAGAGAGGGAGGAGAAGCAAAGAGTTTTTGCAAGTGTGAGAAAAGAAAGAGAAGAAAAATAAAATACAAAGATCATCTTCAAAAGTATATCTTCCATAACTAAGGTAAGGGAATGAGACATCTATCATTTTATCTTTTTACTTTGATTTTAAGTAAATGAAAATTTGTTTTTCTTTTATGTTTTTGTACACACACACACACACACACACACATATATATATATATATATATATATATATATATATATATATATATATATATATATATATATTAAAGACACTTATAGGACTATTACAAAAATAATTGCTTTTAGTGGGGTTATATTTGGTGTTTCTGGGGGTTTAACCCCCATTAATGGCTTTACCAGGGGTTTATAATTCCCCTGGAAGAGCTCGCGTAGCTAACAGGTTACCGGGGGTTTTTAGCAACCCTTGAAAAAGTGCAACTTACTTGGGGTTTTGAACCTCCGCTACTGCTTGGGGTTTTTGAAACCCCTGCTATTATATGGAGTTTTTGAAACCTCCATTACTGCTTGGGGTTTTTAAAACCCCCACCATTGCCTGAGGTTTTTAAAACCCCTGTTGTTGCCTTCACGTGATCTATATTATATTGTATTAGATTGTCTAAACATTTTATAATAAGATTTTATTAAACCAGTTTTGCATCAACAACACAATACGAGTTAAGATAAATCTTAAGTATGTAAGCATTAAAGGTGCACATTTTATTCATAATTATTATTGAATACAATTAAGTCTTAACCAAATAATAAGTGACCGTAAGTAAAATTCAAGTGTGTGCATGGGTACATCAGCCTCCAATGTTAACTAACTAGAAGAAGCACAATTCAATGTTAACTACCAATTCTTCCCCTTCGAGGGTATGGATATTCAGTGGACTTTCTGAGAACTGGACCAGCATACTTTGCACTCTTATGTGGATCACTCAAATCATTGTAGTATGCATAGTCATACACCATGTCCCACTCTTGCAACTCTTCCATCCCCTCTTAAACTCTCTAGTTCTTCTTCTATGTACTTAAGAAGTGGCTTTGGCATTACACTTGGAAGGTATGCCTGCATGCAATACGTTAGTAATAATCAAACATGTAACTAGTAATTCACAATAACGAAGAGAAAAGGAGACTTGAAAAAAATCCTTGCATGGAATTTATCTTGACAACTCGTTGTTGGTCAACCATTTATATCAACATAAATAAAGCTAAATTCAGAATTATTTGATTCAATAAAATGTGTATAGTTTATGTTTTTAATTTGGTCAATTAACATAAACGTGCTTACAAGAATTTAAGAGATTTCATGTGGCCAAATGAGTTTGATGTTTTCCCATCACCAACTCCTCCAAAATCTTTCAAACTTGTACTGTGTTTTCTGCAATTGATGACAAAATATTTAGTTTTCGCCAATTCACTGTGAACCCTACTTTCTGCTACCTTCACATTCACTGATCCCAATATCAGAATTAAAGAAATCACACCAAGGACCTCCACATATAACACCAGACTCATCAGATCAATTCAACATAAAACATCTCTATGAGCAATGCATCTGAACAATATATGAACACACTAACCAAAAGTTTGCTATGAAAGTTATCAAAATCCAAATGGAAGTGTATCAATACATCAGAAACACTATATTTGATGATTATTCATGACAAATTATGTGCTATTACTGTAAGAAAATAAGAGAGAAAAAGTTACATGATTATTTCTGCGGTGAAGACACTGCTTCAGATACGAGAATAGCATAGTTAAATTTTAGTTTTGGGGTTTTTTTCTTGAATAGAGGATGCAAGCATAGGAGCGCACACATACATACACACACACAATATATATATATATATATATATATATATATATATATATATATATATATATATATGAGATTATAAATATACTAAACGCATTAATGGAATAATAATGTTTTAATGTTTGAAAAAGTGGCATGCTTATTCTTTGTATATTCTACCATCTACGATTATAAAGAGGAAATTAGAAAAAAAGTGTTCAAACAAGTTCTAATGTCATATGTTTTCTCTTAATGTCCCCTATGCACATAATTAAGAAGGAATGATTTCCTTAAGAATATTCTACTCATAAAAGTGTGAACCTAAAATAGAGTGAAAACACTAAGGAAAAAATATTTATTGCTTCAAAAACTCTGTTGATAGTGTTTCCAAGAGCAGGTTCATTATTAATCAAATTTAAAGCCCATTTATCTTGTTGCAGTGAACGTCCATGACCTGAAGTCATTAAAATACCATCATTTCTGAAATATAAATGCTAACATCTAGTTTTTTTCCTTGATTTAGTGAACTTGAAATTCCAGTTTCAAGCTTTAAATATAATACAATATGTCTTTTTATTCAGCTAAACGTGAAGAGATGGAGTTTCAAGCTAGAAAAAAAAGAGAAAGCAGAGACCAACCAGTCACTAACAGCTAATTCGCAAACTTGATACCTATAAATCAAATTTAATTTAATTAGAATGAGGTGTAGGTGACTGTTGAGGAAGCAATAAAAGAATTAGTGAGTGGAGCTAGGTTTATGTATGTTAAGGAGTACACAGGCTGAAGGTGCATCCAAATCCAACTTAGAGGAGTATTATTTTAACTCCTAAACTTAATTTAAAAAAAAAAGATTATTTGAAAAGTGCAACATTACTTTGCTTCCCCCAACTTCTTTTGCTTTTGTTTTTGCGTCTGTTTAGTTGGTCACTCTCTCACTCCTCTTCTCTCATTTCATACGCTCTAATTATATCCAAAATCCAAATAGACCATAACACTCAGTGAGAATGACAAACCTAAGGAAATCACAAACATATCATCTACGCACACATCTATTGTTCAATTTTGGTAATAGCTTTAGGTTAGGTCAAGTACCAAACATGCGAAGCAATTGTGAACACGTGACGCAACTGAGAAACAACACGAACGACCAAACCTGCAACGCACAAACTAAAGCCACTGAACTTGCAATCACACAAAGCATAACAAATTTGGGTGAAAGAGGAAAACTAAGAGAAAAAAAATTGAAAGTCATTACCAATTTGAAGTTGCGATTCACCAATGAAGATTTGTAAAGAGAAATCCAGAGGGATTGGAAGCTAGGATTGGGAGAGGGCAAAACGAAAGAACTTTTATTGAGATTTAGAGAGGGCAAACACAAGCTTGTTAACTGAGATTGAGAAATGAAGTAATGGGGACTCTGTTAGCTCACACAGGCAAGAGAAGAGAATGAATAGGTCACAAAAGCAAGACGAAAGGCTATTCGAAAAGTTGAAAAAGGTGGTACTGTGAATATGTGAGAGGGAAATACAATTTTTCAAGGGTTACTTTTCAATGTGAGGGTCATTTAAAAAACCTTTGTTACTTATCAAGGGTTTGAAAACCCCTTGTTATGAGTGTAATTTACTTGAGGTTATTTTAAAACCTCTAATACTTTTCAAGGGTTTGAAAAACCATTGTTACAAGTGTAATTTACTTGAGGTTATTTTAACCCCTCCTAATAAACCCCAATTAAAATTTAGAATTTTTGTAGTGTACCCTCATAAAAAATGACGCTGTGACAATACTGTAATGATTGTGAAGATTTTTAACGACGATTGACTGTGAACCGTAATTAAAAGTCCAGTATAGATAAACGATGAAGATTCTATTGAGAATAATTATTAAATGTCTTACATACGACAACAATTATATGGTCAATAGTCATTAAAAGTTATGCATTTTTTAAACATTTTTTTTCACTTTTTCGCTCACGTTGTGTTTTCGCTTTTCGCGTAACTTATTCCTTTTCTTCTTTCCCATTTTCTCTTCATCATGTTGCCCCTTCAAGCTCGCCACACATCGCAACTTCAAGCTTGCCGGTCATTGTACCACCAAGGCTTTAGAGTCATCTTGTTGTTAAGGTTGTTGCTTTTGTACGTGGTGCATTTGCAAGGAGTGGTTTCCTACCTCGTTAGTCTTTGTGCAATCGTTGTTGAAGCTCGTAGTCGTTGACCCATTCAGAGTTGTCGCCACTAGTCATTACCACTCTAAATGTTGTCGCTTCCAGTTGCTCACTAAACCACTAATGTTAAAAAGAAGGCTTAAATACACATTTGGTTCATATTTTCATTGTGTTTGTTCATTTTAATCCTCATTTCCGTTTTACGTTCAATTAGGTCCCCATTTTCAAAAATTGGTTAATTTGGTCCTTTTTTACTAACGGTGTTTAAATAATTAACGTTTTTTAACAGTACATGCCACATGTCAACTCCTCTTTATTTATTTATTTATTTTATTTGTTTAATTTCAAAAAAATTGTTCACATGTCAAGTCACAATTGTACAACCTGTCAATTATACTACCACGTATTAGTTTGTGGTTGTATTATTATTTTTTTTGTTCAATTTAGCCTAAATATTTGTTATTTTTGTTTAATTTAGTCTTTATATTCATCTTTTTTGTTCAATTTACTATTAGTTTTTGTTAAAATGGAACAATTTTTTCTTTTTCAAGTTGAGACCAAATTTAATTTTTTATAAATATTATATATTTATTTTTGAAATTGACATTATTATTAATTATTTTTTAAAATCAATTATAAATTATTATATTTAATTGTAAATTGAATATAATTCTTAGATTCAATTGTTAAATAGAATATAATTATTTAAAATATTATTAAAATATAATTATTAAATGTTTTAAAAATATATATTAACATTTGTAAAATTGACATTTAAATTTAAAATATTTAATATCTTTATTGCATTTTAGATATTAAACTCTAAAATATTTTATATTTAAATATTTATTTTATAAATATTATTTTACTTTTCTAAAATATTTCTAATATTTGAAATATTTTTAAAATATCAATTTTAAAAGAATCGGTATTTTAGAATATAAATATCAGAAGCAAATATTTAATAATTGTATTCTAATAATATTTTAAATAATTTTATTCTGTTTAATAATTAAATTTAAGAATTATATTCAATTTATAATTAAATTTCACAATTTATAATTGAATTTAGAAACAATTAATAAAAATTTCACTTAAAAAAATAGTATAATTTCTATAAAAGATATTAAATTTGGTATCAATTTTAAAGGGACAAAATTGATTCATTTTAACTAAAATTTGGATAAAAATGAACAAAAATAACAAATATAGAGACTAATTTGAACAAAAATAACAAATATATAGACTAAATTGAACAAAAAAATAACACAACCACAAAATGACACGTGATACAATTATGGCATTACACATGAATAATTTTTTTGAAATTAAAAAAACTAAAAAAAATAAAAAAAGAGCTGACACATGACATGTACTATTAAATAACATTAACTATTTTAAAAGTGTAAGTAAAAATAATCAAATTGACTAAAATTTGACAAAAATGATGACTAAATTGAATAAAAACAACAAAAATATGGATCAAATATATATTCAAGCCTAAAAAAGAACTATTCAATGAAGTCACCGTTACTTACCAACTTGTTTGATACCAAAGGACAATGATTTATTTCACCCATTATCAATTGTTTAAACTTATAATGACGATTGAATTAGTGACGATTCTAGGTAAGGGTGAGTATAAAAGCTTAAACCGAACACACCCGACCAAACCGAACAAAAAAGTAGGTGGGCGGTTAGTTTGGTATGAATTCAGGTATAACTGGATAATTTAAAATGGTTAAAACAAGTATAAGTGGTCGTATACGGGTCAGGAAAACAATATTTGAGAATACTTGTCCCGACCCATCTTTTTAAGAGAAAAAACGCTAGCTTCCTCTCCCTCTCATATTTCTTGTAGAGTTTCCTAGTAACGCTCATCTTTTTCGTTCTTGTTCTCTGTAGCCCCTTTTCTCCACTTTAAATCTTTCATTGAAACCCTAAAATCTATTTTCCCATGCTTTCATGTCTTTCCTTTCTTCTTTGAAACCATCATACAGAGAAACAATAGCAAGAACTATCCAAGATCGCTTGACACTCTTTCATTAGACGCCCATAACAGAGACCCTTTCTCATCTTCTTCACAGTGCCTTTTGTAAAACCTGAGAAAATTAAATAATTAAATAAATAATTATTTAATATAAATGCGTGAATGAAATCTTTATGACATTTAATGCATGACGTTATGATAAAGAATAATACTAGTTCAAGTGGTTGAGAATACTTGGTTCTTATGAAATAACTTAGGTTCTAGTCATGTTGATTCCATTTGTGTTTAATCTAATTATTTTACTACAACTCACTTTCTAAGTTTATGCCAGAAACCGCCTGATGGCATGACAGACTGCCATAGCTCGTTTTGTGGTGTTTTGTGAATTCTGGACTTTTCTTATTGAACGAGTATTGGTATATATATGAACATTAGGGTTTACAAATTTGGGGGTTTAGGGTTGGATATAACTTGCATGGAAAAAGGCAATAAAATTAAGTGTATTTGAAACCTAATGTAATGATTGTGAACTTAAGCAAATGATTGGAGTGTATTGATTGAAAAATTGATGGAATGTGGGATAATTGTGATTTTAGGATTCATAGGTGCAAGAGGATTCTGGGCTTTTACCCAAAACTGGATGCACTGCCTGACGACACCTTGTTTGCCACCAGGCGCCAAAGAAAGTGGAGATGACACTATGTGTTATGATATGCAGTGCAAACTTGGAGATTCTGTTTGAGTCAGTTGGGGTATTGCACCTAAGAGTAACATTTTTCAACTTATAGGAAACTTCACAACAAAAATAACACCAAAAATTTACTCTGATCTGTCCAACATGTCAACTACATTGATAATTGTTTCCATGCATATTTTTAATATCATATACACTTTACACGTAAAAAAAAATCAACTACAACAATATTTACATATTTAAATTAGTAATCTATTTATTAATGCAATGATTAATTCTCCTTGCCTCAAAATAACATTCTTCCTAGCAAAAACCTTCATTGAACACCTTTAGAAATTTAACAAGATTCCAAGAAAATCTTTAAATATCCAATCCTACACTAAGAAAATTTCTCTTTGCAAACTACCCAAAGCGGAAAAGAAAATAATACTTTGTAGAAATTAAACCACTTACACAAATCATAGTTTTAATCAAACCACTTTGTTTCTTCTTTTGCTTCCTCTTTAGAAATGTAATTTGACATCACAACAAAGTCCAAATTATTTTTAATTGTTTGAATGGAATGAAAAGAGTAAAAAAACAAAAAAGAAAAAGAAAGAAAGTAAAAAAAAAGAAGTTATTTAGATTAAGAGAAACAAAAATAAGAAATTTGTAATAGATGTGATTTGTGTTATAAAATAATTTTTTAAAATGTATTTAAAAAGTAATTTTTTTAAAACAATTTAATATAAACATAATTTTAAAATATAAATTATAATAAAAATAAAAGTTATTTTAAAATTTAAGAAATAAAAAAACAACTTTTTAAAATAACATATTAAAACAAATTATTTTACATTTATTAAAATTTATATTAGGTTATTTTAATTATTGTTTTGCTATTTTTATTTAATTATAATTATTAATCAAATATCAACGTATGTGACGAATTAAGATTTTATTCATAATAGAAAATATATAAACGTTTTTTTCTTCATTTTGTAAAGAAACAGTGTAATGTTAATATTTTTTATTTGTGTTAATATTTTTTTTTGACTCATCGATGTAATTTCTTTGTATAATAATTTATAATAGTAACCGCTAATCATTCATAATAATTGATGATAAAAATGTGTTGATATTGTAAATATGAAAATGTACTTATGTTTAAGTTAATTTATCTGTATTTTTATTTTGTTATAATAAAATACTATTATTATACTCTATAGAGGGTAAATTAGGTTACATATAGGTTGACAGTATTCGAAGAATACGGAAGAGTTTGTAGTCTGTTTATTTGTTGTGCTTTTGACAAATTTATATAAAATCATATAAATCTTAAGTTTAAAAAAAATATATTTTATTATACATATATTCACACACTTAATAAACATATATTACATAATTAGTATATCAAGTTGTTTGGGAAACCATCAATATTTTGGTCACTGTAGTCATTTGCGTGACATTGTTGCCAACAAAACTATATTAAAACTCCTATTAATATCATGATAAAATATAAAATAAAGAATAATTTCTTAAACATGTTTACAATATATTTTGTTCATTTTTTTTTATATTTTAGTAAATATTTTCTAAATTTTAAAACAATTAAACTAAAAAAAGGTAAAAGTATAATGAGATATGTAACAAAACAACTTCCCATATTTGCTTAGAATCGTAACTCATTAACACCAGAATAAAAACTGCGTGTATACAGGAGAATCTAAAATAAAATTCTTTTAACAAACATGAGAATAAATGTTCAACATCTTTATTTCTAAAAATATTTCATTCAACAAACCCTCCTAAATAATAGGAAATTAATTAATTAATTAATTAATTACAGTAATCTATTATGAAAATATAGAATAATCAGAAGATAATTGAAGAGGGGCCATCATTTGCTACTCCATATACATCAAACAAAGACTCCTATGTCATGCAAAGAAGTAGCTGCAATGTTAATTACAAACAAATACATTTATTGAAGAGAAAGATATTATACCATGCTTCCAATTGAGTTTATAAATTAAAAATATTACTACATCTTAAAACATACATATATTCACTATTTTATTTATGTATATGAAAAAGTAATATTAGATATTAAAATAATTTCCTTTTATAAAACATTACAAGTATACAAATTTGTTTTTTCCTTAAAATAAAAAAATTATAACTTTGTTGTAGATGTAACAACTTATATATTTTTTTAATCTTTGTATTTAATTGTAAAAATAAATTATGATAACCTTCTATAAATAGAGAATAAAAAGTACTTTTACTGTGTAAGGAATATTCAATTCACTATCAGAAATTAATTTTATTTGTATTTGTGATGAATAATAAATATTATAAATTTTTGTAGTGAATTATTATCTATTTAATTATTATTATTGATTAGTAGAAACACAGCAATGCATGTGAGTTCACTTGTTTGTATTATAATAAAAAGTTAATTATATTATAAAATAACTTTTATAAAATTAATATTATAAAATAAATAATTTTTATATATATTTTTATGATTAATGGTATAGGTAATTATAATGAATTATATTATGTATTACACACTACATTATTTTACGAAAAGCGAGAAGGAAAGTTTGAAAGGAAGATACAGATACACATGTGTCCATAAACGGTATCGTTTAGCATATCCACGTCGTCGTTTTAGACTGTGTGGAATCGTAGACATCAATCAATCAAAATATATAATTTCCATTTTATAATTATTTATTTTTATTTTTCTACCTTTCTCGTATTCTCTTCTTCTTCTTTTCTCTCTCATCCTCTCTAAAATTTTTCTCCCAAATTTTCTTTCAACAAAATCTCACCGTTTCGCGTGAGTGAAGCGCAACACCCTCTTCACCCAACCCTTTCTCTCTCTTCTCGCGATTTCTCTGTCTTTCACTTTCTCTCTCATCTCGCTATTCCTTCGCACAAAATCTCTGGATTTCCGTAGTTTCCAGAGCGATCGCTCGATCTGTAACGCGAAGAAGAACCCTTTCCCTTTCTGTAGCCGATCATTGGGAACGTGCGTAACCGAGCCCTAAAATCCCCTTTTACTACCTCGCCGAAGGCGGATTGGAGGAGGAGATCTGCGATGTCGTTCTTGATCTAGGGTTTCCCCCTTCAGTGGTGGTTCCAAATCTAGGGTTTCGAAGACGAGGCGTGGGAATTCGGTTTCGAATTGATGTTTCTTTTCAGGGGCGAAGCTGGGATCGACACGGAAGATGGAGGATTATGCATGGGTGTGGTGGTGACCAGTGGAAACACAATCGGCACATGTGGCCTGTACCTGCTAACGCGACCACTGTAGCCATCGATTCTTCACCGTCTCAATTTATATGCAAAGTATATATATAAATATATATATATATAAATCTAAACCGTTATTAGTTTTTCACTGTGTTTTCGATCAATTTCCTCTCCAGGTCCTTTTTGATTGTTTGGATTATGTCAAAATTTTTTAATTAAAAAAGTGTAGTTGTGATTTTAATTGAAAAAGCTCGGTAATCTCCTTTGTGATCGTGTTTTGTCTGGTTTGACCTAATTTTTTAGTTTTGTTACTAAAAAGTTTTTAATCGGTTGTGTCCTCGTTGTTTTCGATCTTAGTCTTGATGAGTTGTGGGTTTTTATTGATTTGTTTTCTTTTTTTTTTTTATACTAGAGAATACATGTGTGTGTGAAAGATTGAGATTAGGAAGCTGTTGTTGGGCTCTTGCCAAGCTGTTACTGATTTGGGGAAAATGTTATCTTTCTCTTCCTGATCTTTATTTTTATTTTTTCAAAGCTTGCTGTCTACCTGTATTTTAATGGTTTTATTTATTGTTTGCTACATTATTTTTAATTACTGGTATTTTGGGTTGAAATCTACAGGATGGTTCTGCCTTTATGGAATTCACTGCTCTACTATGTTATTGAATGTATTAATATATTAATAATAACATTTGAGTGACAAAAGTTATATTGAATTCTTCTTTGTAAATCCTGAGTGTAAATTGTATTCATAATGGTATCTGATTCTAAATTTCTCCATATATATGATTGTGGCAAATTCCTATTTTTGATCCTCTTGTGGGTTGTAATTGTTGCTGTCTGCATTTGATAACCAAATCCTTGTTGTGTTATCTGATATTGTTATGCATTGAGATTCTTTCTTCTCTTAATTTTATTTGCATCTACGTTCATAATATATTTCTATAAATAACCATTGTCTTTTGCTTGAATATTTGTAGATTTTGGTTATTTAATCACTGTACATAATCATTGTAGGATGGACGCAAGATTCGCGCCGGTGATTGTGCACTCTTCAAGCCACCTAGGGACTCCCCTCCTTTTATTGGAATAATTCGCAAGTTATCTTATGATAAACAAGAAAGTCCAAGTTTAGAAGTACATTGGCTTTACCGACCTGCTGATTTAAAACTCGCTAAAGGAATTGTGCTGGAAGCTGCACCGAACGAAGTTTTTTACTCCTTTCACAAGGATGAAACACCTGCTGCATCATTACTCCATCCGTGTAAAGTCGCATTTCTTCGTAAAGGTGTTGAACTTCCTTCAGGGATATCCGCATTTGTCTGTCGACGAGTTTATGACATTGAGAACAACTGTTTATGGTGGCTAACTGATAAGGACTACCTTAATGTTAGTTTTCTTATAAATATCGTTTTGTCATAATTTTGTATATAATGATTTATTTATACATTTTTGGTCTGTTGATGAATTCAGGAACAACAGGAAGAAGTTAACCAGCTATTAGACAAGACAAAACTAGAAATGCATGGGGCTGTGCAGTCAGGAGGCCGTTCTCCAAAACCCTTGAATGGTCCAGCATCAACACAGTCTTTGAAATCTGGTTCTGACAATATACAAAATAGTTCTTCGTTTGGTGCACAGGGTAAGGGTAAAAAGAGAGAGCGGGGTGATCAGGGTTCTGATTCATCTAAAAAGGAGCGGTTATTTAAGATAGAAGATGGAGATTCTGGTCAGTTTAGACCGGAGAGCATGTTAAAGTCCGAGATTGCTAAAATAACTGATAAAGGTGGGCTTGTGGACTTTGAAGGAGTTGAAAAACTGGTACAGCTTATGCAGCCTGACAGTGCTGATAAAAAGATTGATTTACCTGGGCGGATAATGCTTGTTGATGTAATTGCACTTACAGACCGGTACGACTGTCTGGGCTGGTTTGTACAGCTTAGGGGTTTACCTGTATTGGATGAATGGCTGCAGGAGGTCCATAAGGGAAAAATTGGTGATGGAAATCCCAAAGAAAGTGACAAGTCTGTTGATGATTTTTTGTTAGCTTTACTGCGTGCATTGGATAAGCTTCCTGTGAACCTTCATGCACTGCAGACCTGTAATGTTGGTAAGTCTGTCAATCATTTACGCACGCACAAGAATGCTGAAATTCAGAGGAAAGCCCGGAGTTTAGTGGACACATGGAAGAGGCGTGTGGAAGCTGAAATGAACATGAATGATTCAAAGTCTGGTTCAAACCGTGCTGTTTCTTGGCCAGCAAAGCCAGCAAACTCGGAGTCTCCTCATGTTGGAAATAGGAAAACAGGCGGATCCTCTGATAACGTTGTGAAGAGCTCCGCAATTCAACCCTCATTATCTAAAAGTTCCCAATCTAAGTTAAGTTCTGGAGAAGCTTTGTCGAAGTCTTCATCTCCTGCCTCTACTAAATCATCGACTACCCCAGCAGGCGTGAACTCAAAAGATCAAAACAGTAAATTCTTTGTTGCTGCAACGTCAGATCTACCTCTGACACCTATCAAAGAGGAGAGGAGCAGCAGTTCTAGTCAATCTCAAAATAACAGTATAACTTGTTCTAGTGAACATGCTAAGACTATTGGTTCTTGCAGGGAAGATGCAAAGAGCTCTACTGCAGTGTCAATGAGTGGAAGTAAAATTCATGGTTGTACATCTCGAACTCGCAAGTCAAGCAATGGCGTACATGGGGGGGCTGGTACCGCGGTAGGTCAAAAGGAGCACAACTCTGCAAAACACGCAACCAGAAATTCACCTTCTGAGAAAGTATCACCAACTCGAGCATCCCATGAAAAATCAATTGACCAGGCCCTTGCCGATCAAGGGAATAACCAGCGACTGATTCTTAGGTTGCCAAACACCGGTCGCAGTCCTTCAAGGGGAGCTAGCGGGGGCTCTTTTGAAGAACCAGCTACAACGAGCAGCAAAGCTTCATCTCCTGCTGACCGGAATGATAATCAGGACAGAAGAGTGAAAACTAAGGCCGAGTGTTTACTGACCCATGTGTCAAATATGATGAATGAGGCTTGTGATGCTAATGATGCTTTGATTGGTGATGAAGGTAAGGGTACTCCAATAGTTGATGAGCGAAGCAGGGCAAATGAAGATAGTGATAAGGTATTAGAAACATCAAAGCCAACTAGTTTGCCATCTGGGTTTGTTTCCAGATCAGGGCAGACTTATGATGCTTCTTTAAGCCCCATGAATGCGTTAGTTGAAAGCTGTGTAAAGTTTTCTGAAGCAAGTTCATCCGTTTCCCATGGAGACGATGGGATGAACCTACTAGCCACTGTGGCTGCTGGGGAAATATCCAGATCTGAAAATGCGTCACCTGTGGCATCCCCTGAGAGAAAGTCTCCTGCAGCAGATGAAATGTGCTCAGGCAATGATTTGAAGTTAAAGCATTCTGGTGAAGCAGCTGTTCGCACTCTTTCGGAGTTGAATGGTAGGGCTACAGGGGAGCATCCTTTGAATACAGTTGATTCATTGCAGATAAAGAATGAGTTGAGGCATCCTGCCATGACTCTGTCACGTGATTTTTCAGGGGATGGTGAAACCATTTCATCTTCCCATGACACTCATATAAATGTCTCCCCTACAAATTTGTCACAAAATGTTGAAGGTCCATGCTTACGGACCGAAACCAAAGAAGATACTTCTGTTACTATACTGACAGCAAAAAAGGAGAGTAATGCAGACGCTGAAGTTTCAGACTCTAAATTAATGCCAAGGGCCTCCTCCTTGGATGATGATCAGAAGGTTGATCACATGAGTGAGGAGATCATTGAGGATGAGAAAATGTTGGTTTCAAAACCTGTTACAAATGTTGAGTCAGAAAACGTATCTGGTGAAAAGCAGCCGGAGTTAACTTCAGGTGTGGTGGATAATGAGAACCAGATTAGTGTGGAGAAAGCAACAGGTACTGGAATACTAGTGCAAAAGGCCTCTCCAATTGCTGAAAACTGTGAGTCTGCATATTTAAAAAAGGAGTCACCTGCTTCTGGCAATGCTTTAATTGTACCCAAGGATGAAAGTGCCGATGACATGAAGTCAGTTGTGATTGAGCCTGATGTAAGACCTATCGAGCAGGATTCTTCTGCTCCAGATGATTCTAATGAATGTGCTGAAGTTAATATGGGCAGAAAAGAAACCATTGGTCAGTGTTCTGGTTCATCAGTTCAGCCAGATTTACAAGCAATGGCTAGGACAGAGAGTGAAGTGTCCAAATCATGTGAGCAAAAGCTTGATGCAAACCCGTCTGAAGTTTCAGGAGAGAGGCATGCATGCTCTACAGCTGGTGCTGATGCAGCTGTAAAACTTGACTTTGATTTAAATGAAGGCTTTCCTGTTGATGATGTAAGCCAAGGGGAGATTGCCAGACAGGATGATCCTATCACATCATCTGCAGTTCATGTTCCTTGCCCGTTGCCTTTTCCTATTTCGTCCATCTCTGGTGGCTTCCACCCTTCAATTACTGTTGCATCCGCTGCTAAAGGGCCGGTTGTTCCACCAGAAAACCCATTGAGGATCAAGGGGGAGCTTGGATGGAAAGGATCTGCCGCTACCAGTGCATTTCGACCAGCTGAACCTAGGAAAAATACTGAGATGCAGTCCTCTACTAATGATATTACTTCTGTTGATGTCACTTCTATCAAACAAAATCGCCCCCCCTTAGATTTTGACTTGAATGTGGCAGATGAGAGATGTTTTGAAGATGTTGGTTCACATGGTTCTTTAGATTCTGGACCGCATGATCGTAGTGTGGGTCTTGATCTCGATTTAAACAGAGTTGATGAGACTCCTGAAATTGGTACTTTCTCTATAAGCAAACTGGATATTCCTGCTTTACCAAGCAAGCCGTCATTGTCTAGTGGGTTGTCTAATGGTGGAAGTGTCTCAAGAGACTTTGACTTAAATAACGGGCCTGGCCTTGAAGAAGTTGGTAGTGAAGTCCCTATACGTAGTCAGCAGATGAAAAATTCTGTGCCGTTTCCAAGTGCTGTTCATAGCACGAGAACAAACAGTGCTGAATATGGAAATTATTCTGCATGGTTTCCTCCTGGCAATTCCTATTCTGCAATTACTGTCCCGCCACTTCTATCTGGTAGAGGGGAGCAGAGTTATGTTACTGGTGCCGGGGCACAACGAATAATGGGTCCAACAGGTAGCACACCTTTTGGTCCTGAAATCTACAGGGGATCAGTACTTTCATCCTCACCGGCTGTTGCTTATCCGTCCACTACAGCTTTTCCATATCCTGGATTTCCATTTGAAACCAATTTTCCATTATCCTCAAACTCCTTTTCTGGTTCAAATGCATTTATGGATTCGTCGAATGTGGGCGGGCTATGTTTTCCTACCATGCCTACACAGCCAGTGGGGCCTGGTGGTGTCGTTTCATCCACATATCCTCGTCCATATGTCATGAGTCTTCCAGGTGGTACTAGTAATGTGATACCTGACAGCAGAAAATGGGGAAGTCAAAGTCTGGATCTTAATTCAGGCCCTGGTGTAGCAGATACAGAACGGAGGGACGAAAGATTGCCCTCAGGATTGAGGCAAATGTCTGTCCCGAACCCACAACCCTCAATTGAGGACCACTTGAAGATGTTTCAGATGGCAGGGGCTGCTGCATTGAAAAGAAAAGAGCCTGATGGTGGTTGGGATGCTGAAAGATTCGGTTATAAGCAACACTCACGGCAATAGTGTCATGGTTCGTCAACACAAATGTTCAAGAGGTTAGCCACTTTTATGCCTTCTGTCCTCCTAATCCTTTTTTCTGCATTTTCTTGGCTGAAATTGGATGTTATTTCATGTTTCTGCGGCCCTATTAGCTCTATTAGCTCTCTTGGTCCATGAGTTTGCCTTGTATTTGGCGTTTTTAAATGTGCTATAATCTTTCATTTTGTATTTTTGAATCTTAGCATATTTTGTTAAAAAGAATAGTTCTCTATGCATGCGCCAAATATCTGTCTTTATTTGTTTGTTATACTGATGTATTTTTGCTATGCAATTTCCTTAATTTGTAATGTATTGAATTTGTATCTGTTCTGGTGCAGCTATTAAGGAAAATGTCTGATAAATTGGAGATACTTGAGTGTTGAGCCATGGACAAAGAGCAGAGATGGTACCCGTGCTGCTGATGTGCCGCTTCATTTCTGACTTGATAAAGCGATCCAGATCCTCTGATGCAGTTGTTTTGTATGAATCTGCTCCCAGATTGTCGCTTGCAGATAAGTTTTTCCTGTGTAGATATCTAACTGAAACAGCAGGTGTGATAATGCCGCCGCTTAGAATCAGAGAAATTGGCATCAAGTGTTTGACTGTGACTGTTCTGCGACAGCACCGACCCCAATCCATTCTCGAGCATTTGGAAGGAGAGGATTGGATGTATGAACTGGCTAGGCTTGAGGCCAGTTTGTCTTTAAATCATTTTTTTTCCAACTTTTGTTACATATATAGTTATTGCTGTAGTCTTGACTTTCGAATTTTGTCACTTTCACATTCTGGTTATTGATATATGCACAGGTTAGCCACCATGGCCTATGTGTCTCTTCCCTCTATTTGTTATCGCCCTGCACTTGCGTCGTTTTCTTTTTTTGGTATCATATCTAGAATTTGTTTATAGAGTTTCTTTGAATTCTTCCTTTTATTGTATGGGCAATGCCTTGATGTTCTTAGCTGCAACATAAATTCGTGATTCGTTAACTCTTGTTACAGTAGTTATCCTTGAAAAAAATGAATTGCACAACTAAGTCAGCACAGCCAGGCATCATATATGCCTACAGAAGATATGATTCATTCGCCCTCCTTCCAGCAAGAATTTCTCGTTTGCCAAGTGTACAATTCTTTTATCTTAGTCGCTTAGTTATTTAAAATTAAGTGTTTATGTTATGAACACAAGTGCTCTCTGGACCGTAGGAAATACGAAACCAGTTTTAGTGGCATACCTTGTTGCTGTAAGAAAGTTGTTGTAAAAGCTAAAGCTCAAATAGTTCATCGTGATTTTGGATGTTGTTCATACAATTCGACATTTCAGTGCATTGGGTCAACAATTTGGTTGAAAATTTTAGAGTCAGTTTCAATATGTTTGGTATGAGCACTTGTTTGTCAGAATTTGGAAATAGTGATATAATCAGTAACTTACTTTTGAGTAACCAATCTCGAATAAGAGTGATGAGTTAAGGGATTGGATTAATTTCTTTGTTTTGAATTAGCAACAAGTTGGTGAGCATTGTGTACAATTATTCTGATCTTGCTTGGCTACTGGAAAATCGATAACTTTCAGTTCATTCTTACTCAATAGCTATTAGTTGTATTACTATTATTAACGTGAGATAAAGTTCACATTAAATGCTGCCTCAAGCCTCGTACCATACTCTTTTTAAGGAAAGCTTTTGACTTCTGACTACTTCTGCGATGTCACCATCCACTGAGTGGGAAAGGAAACTTCAATTTTGTGTACTTACTCTGCTTTCAAATTAAAATCTCTTCTCTGTTTCTCTGAAAAATGATACCTTAATTCAATTCTCTCAAAAAACAAGAAAGATGAAGGTTCTTCTGTTTGTTTACTCTCACAACTAAGCTCTAAAGATCTTAATATCATTTCAAATTCTCACCATACGTGTTTGTTTTAATTACTTTTTGACCAAATTAATTTTTTACCATGGAATAAGGAAAAAGTGTTTATGTAAATAATTAAAGTCTTATATTTTCTGTGAGGGGTGTGTTTGTTTTTTGTTCTAAGAGTGTGAGAATTGATTTTTTTTTCTTGCTATAGAACAAATTGAATGTTATTATAACTTCTTTTTTAATGAAAACACAGTTTTGGAGAGTTTAAGCTTGTTTAGTGATCCCATTCTATATTGAACACAAATATTTTTTATCCTTGTAAATAATGTTATCATTTATCTGTGGTCTTGATTGCTGACATTTATTCTGCAAATATCGATAAATCTTTTATTTCTAATCAGAAACTGATAAAAGGAAACATTTAAGCTATATCTTCATGCATGATGTGTTTTAGTGAAGAAATTACGTTCGTTGATTTAAATCAATGGACCAACAGTAACTCTCATCTTCAACGTCAATTCAACGCGTTCTCACGAAATTATTTTTGACAACTGTATTATTATACAATGCATTTAATAAATTGTACGATTGTATACCAATTTTCTACAACTCCGATGAATACGCTCACAAGAGAATAAACCTTCGTACTATTATTCCATCGAATAATTACATAATTATGATGATTTAACTTTTATAAAAAAAATTGTAAAAATTATACTAAATTATACTTACAAATATATGTAACTTTTATTTATTTTAGGTAACCGTGATTCTAAAAATAAAATCCCTTTGGTCTTTTATACTTGACTTAAATACCTTTTTTTTCCTAATTTTTGTAGTGTTCTTCATTTTGACAGAATGTTTAAAATGGTCCTCATTTTCACAGTCCATGTTTTATTTAGTCCTTGTCTGTAACGCCGTTTAAATCATTAACGGAACATTCTACATGTGGCACAATTTGTATTAGGGTGTGTTACTGTACATGTGGCTAATTAACAATTAACGTTAATTTTTCAATTTAGGGAAAATTTTGCAATTAGAGAAATCTCTTTATCTTCGTCTTTCTTGAGCTCGGATTTGCATAGGAAACAACTAATACTGACCATTTCATCATTGGATTGCAGTTGCGCTCTTCATTTCAATTTTCCAATTAATCATCATCAATGAGGTAAGTGAGTTTAGGGTTTTCTGGGTTGTAATTGCTCGTGGGTTAGGGTTTTCGTAATTCTATCTTGGAGTTTATTTGTCATTCAATGGTTGTGATTCTGCATGGTTTCTAAATTACCTACTAAGACTACACCAGATGCCTACACTGCTGAGAATGCACAAACTGCTGAGAATGCACCAACTGCTAAAACTCAAACAACTCAATCACAAAGGAATGAAGTGGAGAGTCAAGCAGCACCACTACCAACACCAGAAGAACCATCTCAGCAGTTTAGGATGAAATTACAAATTAGGAGGAGGTCATGATAGCAGCTACAAACGTCTTAGTTAATTTTTGGAATTTCTGATGTAGAATCCATTATTGATGTACTGCATTTTGACTTTCCTTAAACTTTGTTCAGTTTCACTTTTGCCAAACATTGATGTAGTGCATTTTGATGAGGATGAATTAACGTTATGAATTTAACTTCTTCCAGACTTAGATCAATTTATTTTTTTCTAAGCTTATATCAATATCACTTACTTCAGATTAAACTAATATCAACATAATCAAACTAATTTATTTTTTCATTTAACAATAGTACAAAATAGATTGGACTTTAAAAGATTACACACAATAAAAGTACGAATAATACAATAACAACACAAGAACCTTATTACTAATTGTAGCTTCTTCTCAGCAACCTTTAATGACTTCTCCAAATCATTAATCGCCTCATTTGTGTCATGATGATATCCTTTTCATCAACACCACCATTTGAAAAAGTTGCAGCCCACATTATTGGAACCACCACTCTGTAAATCAATAAACCAAAAATTAAAACCAATCTATTATTAACACAAAAATAAAAACAGATTGTACCCAAAATTTTCTACCAATATTCTTTGGAGTTCTTGCCATCCTCAAAGCTGCCATCTCTCCGCAGCTACAACTAGGGGTTAATCCATTTCTCGTTGAACCACCAACAGTGCACGAAGATTGGGACCGTAACATACCTATATAATGGGATTGTTGGAAGAAGAAAATTGCAGCAACACCAATTGGGAATGGAGGAACAAGATTGCCAAAACTCACAAACTGCCCAAACATTCCTTACCAAAACCCTAGCTCACTTATTTATCCTCACCTGTACAGTACACGTAACACACCCTAATACAAACCGTGTCAGCTGTACAATGCTCCGTTAATGATTTAAACGGCATTACAGAAAAAGACCAAATAAAACACGAATTGCGAAGATGAGGACCATTTTAAACATTCTGTAAAAATGAGGACCATTTTAAACATTCTGTACAAATGAGGACCATTTAAAACCTTCTGTCAAAATGAGGACCATCCGCAACAAACACTACGAAAATGAGGACCAAAAAGGTATTTAAGCCTTTATACTTTTATTCTTTACTTAATTCTCAATTAATTTATGTATGTCTTTTTCATTTTTATGTAAAAATAAAAATAATAAAACAGAAAATCTTATAAATTTTTCTTTAAGTAAATTTCTCTATTATATTTATTGTTTTACCCGAAAGACCTTAAACCATACAAAAGATGAAAGGAGTATTTTTCTTTTATTCATCTTTTTTCCTTTTTCTAACCAATAACAAAGTTTAAACAAAGCTCAAATGCTTTATGTATTATCTACACTACTCAATTTTCTCCCATCACCATGCTAACTTGAGCAAGTTTATTTCATCACTCCTTTTATTTTAGAAAAATAATTTTTTAACAATTAAATTTTGATAATTATGTTTTATAATGTCAGATGATATTTTCTAAGTGACTTTCTAATTTTTTAATTTTAATTTTTTTATATTTAAAAATTACTTAAAAAATGTTATTCTAAATTATAAGAAGAAGAAATTATAAAATTTAGTCGTTATATTTTATCTATATTTATCACTATTCACTTTTTACACAAATTTGATGTGTAATAACACTAATAACTAGTGATTGAATTTTCACCAACCATGTTCCACAAAAGACGGGTCAAACTCTTGATCCACCACCTCTGTCACATGACCTTACATTACACTGATCCATGACCATATTCACTCTCCACCAACAACACAACCTCAGCTGCAAAAAGAGTGTAACAATTGTGGCGCAAAATTAGGGTTTGTGTCAATGAAAAATGGTCCACACCTCCAACACGATCACATGCACTGCTTAACTTCTACCTTGACATCTGTCACATTCCACCCTTCATGTTATCTTCTGACAAAAATAAAAGTACCACTTTTCATTGCATGCCATGCTTTCTCTTTCACAAGTATTGTGCTCTTCCACAAACACTTCTTAAAATTCTAACAAATAAAATAAAAAGAATAATATTTTGAATACTAAATTTTGACAACTTTCTCTTATAACATGATGTATTATCTTTTAAGTGGTTTTAAATGATTGAAAATAAAAAAGATAAAAAATAAAAAATCACTTAAAAAATGACACCTAAAATTATAAAAGAAAGTTGTCAAAATTTAGTAGTTAAAAGATCATTTTCCATAAGATAAACTACTTTTCTAATACCTTACTTTCCTGCACCATCCTTATCAGGGACACCATCAACTCTCATCAAATTTTCTAATACTTACTTGTTTCACACCAAAAATTTTGTTTCTCATGTCAAAAATGAAAAAATCATACCACTAATTAACACTGGTCAATTTATTTCCATACACAGACTCATCATAGTTAATAAATTCTATAAATGACAGTAAAAATATTCTTTTACCCCATATAATAATATCCCAGTTTAAAATCCAGAAGGAAACATCTATTGAGTAATTAATGAATTTTAACACATTAATATATCACCAGTCAATTCTATATATGTTTAACGTTTTTTTATACTTTTGTTCAATTAGAATTAATCTTACAAAAATGATTTTTAAAGTAATTAATTATTCAAAACGATCTTGATGTATATATGACAATAAAAAATTAATGACAATTAATATAATTCTTTGCGTAATTAAATTATTTTTTAATACAGCATAAAAAAATATGGCTGTTAGACAATAAAATAGTAAATTTTTGGAGGAAAACTAATATATGGTGTCCAAAAAAAATAATTTTGTAAATATTTCTATTTCTATCTTGGTTTTTCCAGATCAGTAGAGTGTGTAAAAATGGTATAGCATAAAAAAACATTCTCGTAACCTAAGTTTCACCATTGCAGTTACATCACAACCTTATTTTTTTCTGTCATATCGTAACAGTCACAACTACACAAAGTTTATAACACCAAAATTTTCTCTGATTATTATTATTATTATCATTATTATGGTTATGATGATTTTGATTCTGGTGTCTCATGCTTTTCTTCTCTCACATTGAACCACACCAGACCCCACAATTTTCTCCCCTTTCTCTCTCTGTGTGTAAAGTGTCAGAGGGATGTTGGAGAAAACCATGAAGACATCTAGTACGATGTTTCAGGACAAGCATCATCATAATAATCATATCAAAAGAGAGAAATTTCTGGGTCTGACCTTAGGCAAGGGTGTGCCTTTTGTCTTGTCCTCTCTCTTAATGGCTTCAATTTTCTGTCTCTTCTTCCTCCACAATCCCAACCCTTCCACCTTCATGCCCCAACAAGGCCATGACCTCTTTGAAAATCATTCACAAAACCAACAACATGATGCCATCATCACAACACAGTCATCATCATCATCATCATCATCATCATCATCATCATCCCAACCACCAATGGGTATATCCCAAACATGATCCCACTCACCATCATAATCATGTTCAGGTTTCAAAAAAGGGTCCACAACCATGATTTCGTCCCGCCATTATAGAGTTCTTATGCCCCACAACTGTAACCTCTTAAAAGTTTTCATTTTTCTTAAAATTTTGGTTAAAATCAAACAATGGGACGAAATTGGTGTAATTTAAAACCTTGATCATGATCATGGATTTTGATCGCCACCCTTTTGTCTGTTAACTTGATTTTATGGGTCTGAGTTTATGACATTACATAAATTTGTGTTCTTTATTTTTTTTTTTGTTTTGGGGCAGAACAGAAACCATGTGACCTTTCTAAGGGTCATTGGGTGCAGGCATTGGGAGGGTCATCAAGCTATTACACCAATTCAAGTTGCCCTACAATCCCTGATAGCAAAAACTGTTTCAGACATGGCAGAAAGGACTCTGATTTTCTGAATTGGAGATGGAAACCTGATGAATGTGAGCTTCCAAGGTTTGATCCCAAAACCTTCTTTCAGATTGTTCATGGCAAAACAATGGCTTTCATTGGTGACTCTGTGTCTCGAAACCACGTGGAATCGCTTCTCTGCCTCTTGTCACAGGTTAGTGTCTAATAGTAATTAATTACAGAAAATTCTGTTCTATTTGCTGAAATTTAAGACTTTTTTGGTGTTGTTATTGATAATTTTGCCCAACTATTAGGAAGCTTTTCTTATAAAGAATTAGTATTAATTGGATAATTAATATATTTTTTTATCATTAATAAATTTATTAATTTGTTTTCTTTAATTTTGATTTATGAATTTTCTTATCAATTACTAAATGAATTATGTTTTTAGTAGTCATTTTACATATCTATAATCTATAACAATAAAGGGGATTCCCCTTTTTGTGTCCACTCTTCAAAATACCGATTTTACCCCTTTAAATATAATAATTTATTAAATTTTTAAAAATTGACCGTTACTTTTACAAACTTTTTATAAA
>Ga0214545_1004854_pt1 | contig 24853 bp, 24 predicted proteins | sample CNSS4metaG_FD_160064 | JGI IMG/M metagenome (GOLD analysis project Ga0214545, IMG submission 160064) | Root nodule microbial communities from cowpea collected in UCLA plant growth center, Los Angeles, California, USA - CNSS4 | ecosystem: Host-associated > Plants > Roots > Nodule | place: USA...
ATGCAAACAATTGTGTATAAACAACTTTACTTTTAATTAGTTTTTATAAATTAAGGACAGTATATAACAAAATATATATATATATATATATATATATATATATATATATATATAAAAGTTTAAAAACTAAGATTAAAATTTTTATTATGATAAAATATATATAAATTAAAAATGGAGATAAAATATTTTGAAAGTTGTATAATTTAATAAAATTATTGAAAACAAAAAGATAGATAAAAATAAATAAATAATTTTATGAAAAATTTTGCCAACTTCTAAAACTGTACTCTCTACCATGCAAACTATATTAATTCTCAAATTCTTCATCATTCTCCTTTCCTTCTGTACAAATCAAGGGTAAGATAAGAAAAACATAGTTAGCTATATACTTGTTGCACATTGTCTTAAAAAAAATGTGTCAACACTTGAAACACGTTTTCTATTTTTCTCTATGTTTTGTTAACTAAAATTTTGAAAATAATAGACCTATTTCTCGGTCACGAAGACTTGTATTCTATTTTGCAGAAGTAGCAACAGAAAGATATTTTGGTATGATAATCTTTTAGAATTTATCCCTCACCTGAAACAAATTTGTTTTAGTTAAATAAAATTATTGTGAATAATTTTTAAAAATATTAATTATAGAATATCTAAGACTTGAATTTAAAATTATTTATTAAACTAAAACAATGTCATATTGGATTATTCATACTTGAAAAATAACAAGATATAAAATATAATATTCTATTACGATTTCTTTTATCATATTAATGTGTATGTCATTTTTAATTTTGTTTTATCCGTTTTACTATATATGTATAATTTAGTAATTTGAAGTGTATATATAAAATTAATAGCATTTTAAAAATGTTCCAAAAGTGCAAAAATTAATAATATGTTTTACTGATCGAGTGAGTAACACGTATTTGATTCCTTTAAGTAAGTCAAATGAAATAATGATCATTAATTAAAAATAAGAAATTGAGATTGTAATTAGTGATAGATTTTGCTTAACATGGATATAATCTTATGAAAACACCCGTGTTTTTTTATATTACACATTTATCTAATAAAATTAATCACTTTATATATCCTGTTATTGAAATTGATAGAACATATAAACTAGATGGATTTCAGTAAATAAATAATTATGTAAATTAATTAGTTGTTTTAAAAGTTGAAAACACATTTGTGGCAGTCTCTGGCCACATGAAAAGAATAATTTGGAATGAAATTAGGAGCACGAGACTAGTGAGCACATTATTTATGCAAGTGAATCTACGTTGAGTACGCAACAAGCGCCCAAAAGGAGCGTAGCTTTTTTAACGCGCACGCACACACTCTTCTCTCTCTCACCCAACTTTTCGCTATAAAAACCCTTCCAACACCGCAACTATTGTGTCCCTCTTTCAAGCCTGCGACACTCTCTCACTTTTTCTGTCTCTTCGCAATTTCAAACTCGCTGCAACAACAACAATGGCTCCCAGTGACAACAGATCCAACGACGTATCCGGGTCCAATTCGACCCGCTTGGACAAAGAGATCCGATACCGCGGGGTCAGGAAGAGACCGTGGGGCCGCTACGCCGCCGAGATCCGCGACCCCGGGAAGAAAACACGCGTCTGGCTCGGAACCTTCGACACCGCCGAGGAGGCCGCGCGTGCGTATGATGCGGCGGCGCGTGATTTCCGTGGCGCGAAGGCGAAGACAAATTTTCCCACACACGCGGAACTTACCCACGTGGCGCGTAGCCCCAGCCAGAGCAGCACCCTCGAGTCCCCCTCTCCGCCGCCGCCGCCGCCGCTTGACCTCACTCTCACCCCACTCGCCGCCACCGGGGCGTTCGTCTTCCCCGTCGCCCGCCCCGTGGTTTTCTTCGACGCGTTCGCCCGTGCGGAGGTGCGGGCTTTTGACCTTCCCGTTACCGCCTTCCGCCGCACCGCCGTCGCCGCCACCACGCAGAGTGATTCCGACTCGTCCTCCGTCGTGGACTACGAGCGGGTCCCACATCGGAGAGTGTTGGATCTTGACCTTAATGTTCCTCCTCCGCCCGAGGTTGCATGAACAGGGAAATGATCCGGTTTTTTCGCGGCTCGGTGGTTTATTAACAAATCAGTAGCTGGCACCATGGTCGATTTTTTTAATGTAAATAGATTATAATTAACCAAACAAAAGAGAAAAAAAAAGCAGGTTTAAGTTTTTTGTTTCTATTCTGCTTTTTTTTACAACCGAAGAAGAAATTTGTCTTCTCCTCACTGTTGTTGCCGTTGCTGTTTAACTTTCCATATATATATATAAGTTAATATCTTTCTTTCCTTATAACATAAAAGAGTATTTTTCTGTTCTTAGAATTTAAAGTCTTATTCAAAATTTAAGTTTCTGAAAACCTCTCAATTTCAAATTTATGAACATGGTTATGATTCTGTATTTAGAAATGTTTAATTGAAAACACAGCTTTCACTGTATGCATATTTTTGTTTGTGTATTTAATAGTGCTAATTCGAAATTAGAATTTGATCACATGACATGATGAAAAAATGATACTCGCTAGATACAGATTTGTGTATCATAACAACTATATTATTTATTATATTCTATCATCATAAATATTCTGATGCCATTATTTATTTCTCACACCATTATTTTTAAATCGTACACATCAGTAATTTGTATGGAACTTAGCACGCAAATGGCGGGCATTGTTGAGCTTTTTCTATTGACTTTTTTTTTTGGAATCCACTTTATCTTACCACATTTGAAATTGAAAAGCTAAGAAAAAGAAGAGAAAAAAAAAAAAAGGGTTTGTGCAGGTTCATGATGGGAGCGCGGGTTTGTTTTGAAGGTTCTGACGAATATGTTTGGTTTCGCCTACCTCGTGAATTGAGGACGCTCTTGTCACGTTTTGGCGCGCATCTCAATTCTAAGTCAATTCTATGACCACAATTCATAGAAAAATTAAGAAAATAGTTAAATTAAACTCGATCTACAATTTATCATTTGCTAATTTTGATTATATTAACATTTGAACGGTATATTTTATTCTCTTTTTCTTTAAAGAAAATTAAATAATTTTAGTTTATAATTATTTTATAATTTAGATATCAATAAAAAAGTGTAGTCCAACACTAGTTTGATTATGTTTTAATCTTGTTTGATATTAAATATTTAGTATATTCTTCGACATCTAATTGTTAATAAAAAAGTATATAACTTCGAATTAATCGGTCGGTCAATTCACTTAGTTTCTTTCTATAGTCCAAGAAAGATTTTAATCATTTTATCTATTATTAAAGTCCGAGTATGAATAAAACAAAATGTCCATTGCACGAGTGCATGCAAACAATGTAAATTTGTTATCTTTCACTTAAACAAAAAGGTTATGTAAAAATATAAATACAAATTATAATTAAGGACGTAAGATTGAAAGACTATTGTTTAAAACAATCCTAAAGCAAAATGAGAATTCAAGAAAAATAAACAAAAATAAATCTGTATAATTCAATTAATAAAGCTTCATTGTGCTAGACTTTAGAATCCATTATAAAATTACAAAAGAAACCAACTTAAGAGACTTATGCTCTGTTCACTTGAAGGAGAGTGATTGAGAGAGAGTGAGTGGAAGGGTTTGAGTTGATTTAAGAGTGAAATTTGTGTTTTTTTTTTAAGGGATTTAGAAGTGATGGTGAGTAAATTTAGAAGTAATTTTTGTGAAAGTTTGAGAAAGATTTGATTGATGTGATAGATTAAAAAATATGTTTTAGTAGAAGTAATGATCAAATTACCATTTAGCCCTTAGTTAAATTAGTGTTGTAAATGAATTTCTTAATTTTTTTAAAGACAACAAATGAAAGTAAAAAAAATTAATAAAAAGGAAAAAAATTAATAAATATGATCCAGCGTCCAGCCAGATTGGATCTAGCTCCAGCCACACAGCATATTCGATCCACTCCTTCTGCGTATTCGATCCCGCGAAGCCGTATCCGATCCACCTCCCATCATATTCGATCCCGCGAAGGGTAAAAATGTAAAATGCACACCCATTCCCCTCGTATCCTCGCATAATAGCCGCGATTCCAAAATTCATCTATCCCTCATATCTTCATTCTCACTTCTGCACACATTTCCTTCAAACGAACACTCCAACCTCACTAATTTCTTTGCTCGCAAATTTGCTCACCTTCAAACGAACACAGTGTTAGTCTCCTACGAGGAAGGTAATACAAGACACGTGAAAAAGGAAAAGTAAAATGAGATGTAGTGATAATATGTTGATCAATGATCCCCTCCCCATGCCTCGACTATCATAAGAATGCAAAACAGTAATCAATGTATTAATTTTCAACTTAGAATATTTGCATTATTGGCACACATTATTTTTTAGAAGTATGAAAAATTAATTCATTGTTCTAACTTATATTATTAATAGAGTTCATGCCATTTATACTTATACATGTCATTTGAAAAATGTATAATATTAACATACACTATAATAAATTTTGTTGATTGCACATGTACAAAAACTAGGTTATATAAGTTTTGAATAACCTCTGCTACAATTTTGGCCATGTTGCAATACTTGAATTCAGTTGTTGATTCTAAGTTTTGTTATTGGTTCAAATTCTACAAAAAGTGTCAGTGTTCGTAATGCAAATTCATTGAGATTAAAGGGCTTTATCTTTTGTTAATATTCATTGTCAATTACTTGAATACAAATGTAATATCTTTTATTAATAATTCCCATGAAATTCGTGCAAAGTAATTACCAAGATCTTAACTCTCGTGTTGCTCAAAGCCTAACACATCAAATAATAACACTAGATAAGGTCCTCGAGATGCAACATCAAATAATACCTTAAGTAGATGAGTCATGAAAACAATATATAATTGTATCAAACAAAACAAACTAGACGAATGCATATGTCAAACCATATCTTAGATGCGTCTCTCACTATTTTCTCTGACTTCAATCATTTTATTCAGTCTTCCAACTCATTTTGTCTTTTCCATCTAGCATGGTCACTTAGCTTCTAATCTTCTTCCAAGAATTTGTTCAAAGTCATTCTGTCTATGGTGTGTAGTGTTGTAGATGATTCCATTATGCAACTTCCTTAGATGATATATATAAGCTTCTTTTTTCACTTTAGCTACACACCAACACACGTTATAATGCTAAAATTACATATATTCAATTAACGAATGATTGAACTTAAATCGTCCAATGGACTAAAAACTCTAATGAAATTAGAGCAGCTAACACCAATTATCCAATTTGAAACAAATGTCATCTAATAAGGCTTAATAAGTTGACTTTAAGATTTCAAAGCTTATTTACCTTATAGGAGAAAGTTTTAGTCAAAACAACAAATTTAAACACAATAATCACACAAGACACCTTAGCTTAAAGGTATAATGAGTGCATAAATATGCACTCATCATGTATAGTCGAAATGGTTAGACAAAATGTATCAGAGTTGGACAAAGATACTAAGTATATGTATTGTTGTTAAGAGCAGTACACACAAGGTGCAATTACATAGATCAAGAATTATGTGTAACTGCATGGGATAAACATTGTGTAATTGCATATAATAGACGTTTTATAATTGCATAAAATAGACGCTATATGTAATTATACAGGGTAGACACTAAGTATGGGTAGGCGTGGTAGATGTTCTATGTGGAGGAGTGTGGTAGACAGTATGTTGATTAGTGTAGTAGACTTTTTAGTAGGCATTGTGAGATAGTTTGAAGAGTCGAGAATATATTTGTAGACGAAACTATGTGAATTGTTCAGTGCAAACAAGGCATATCTAGATGATGCATGTATAGACGAAGCATGTATAAATGCAATGTAAGAAGTCGTGTTAGATGCAATATTAGAGATTGTGTTGTTAATTGCAACAATCGCTAAACTGTTGAGAATAGTAGAATATACATGTGTAAGAGAGGTAAATTAGACGAGTCAAAGTATATGGGACATGTATGGATGAGAGAGGCTATCTTTTAAACTAATTAGAACTAAAACTTGAGTAAACTAATCTTTAACCCTTCTTTTTAAGTCAATTTGATGGTATGATTGCATGTGATTGTATCATGCTTGTATGTCACTCTTTTAGGTTCAAGATGAGTCTTTGTATGACAAAGATCTATAATTATATTTAAATCATTGATGTGAAGTTTCTTTTGTGTAGATGAGAAAGACCTAGTAGTATAACTTGAAAAAGAAAGGCACTTTAAGACTAGGTAAGGGAAATTAACTAGATACCTTATTTTCTTAGTTAGTGGTTGCGTTGTGGTGTGAAACAATGATAATGTGTGGCATGTTTGTTGAATATAAGTGACTTTGATTGTTATGATGACGACTCGCGTTGAACATATGGTTGATTTGATCAACGACAGAGCATTATAGGGGTTGGGAGGGGCCATGCCCCCCCCCCCCCCCTAAAGATTTTCGATTTTTTTTTTTAAATTATATACATTTTGAAAATTTTAAATTTTTTAAATTTTTTTTAAATTATAGGTAATATAATTTATAAATGGATGAAAATTAAATTATTTTTCTTTCTATTTCTTTTATAAAGCATAACAATTAATGTTAATAGATAATAAAATATAAAATATAATATATAAAGAATAAAAATATTTAGGTTTGATTGATCTTTTGGTCACTATTTTCATATAAAAATGTCAACTTGGTCCTCAAGTTTCTTCTAGTCTCAATTTGGTCCCGACTTCTGAAATATTGATACAATTTAGTCATTCTCGTTAAATTTATTGAAGTGGATCAAGGATTTTCATCAAGATTGATAGTGGGATTATGTTAATTACACCAACAAAACAAACATTCTTTATTTACCGCTTTAATTTTAATGTAAAAACATTGATCTATTTCAAGAAATTAATGAAAATAACCAAATTGCATCAATTTTTCATAATTTAGAACCAAATTGAAACTAAAAAAATTGGAGGATCAACTTAACATTTTTGAACTAAAATAATAAACAAAAGAGTAATTAAACCAAATATTTATTAAGATATTTTTTATGTCCTTGTTGTCTTTTTAGTTTTACAAATATTGTACTCATCTCTCACTCCCATATTTTTTTAAGAAAAAAGGGAGTTAATATAAATTAATTATTTTTTCTCTCATTTCTTATTTGTTTTATTTCTTTTTCGAAGAAAAGAAAAGCAATTATCTTTTATCTTACTTGATAATGAAATATTAATTTAATAGTTAACATTGTTTTTTATCTCATGAGCCTTTGGTATATTAATTTTTTATGAATATAGAAGAAAAAAAATGTATTATGTATTTTTTCATAACTGATTTTTAATTATGACTTAACTATACTATATTTTTCCTTTAATATTTACGTCTCTCAATTTTCTAATTAAGGTATGATAAATTATTTTTAATATTATTTAAAAAAAAATAGGTATATTGATGAAGAATAAAAGAATAATTCATTATTTAGAAGTGAAGACAAAATAAATTATGCTTTTTCACAACATTATACTAAAGATCAAATTATTCAGTTAGATGAACTAATTTTTGAAATATTATACTAATGATCCAACAATCTAATGATCAAATAATTATATTATTTTGACCCCTTCAAAACTTGTGGTTAAGATCCGCCTAAGGACAATCTAATGATCAAATAATTATATTATTTTGGCCCCTTCAAAACTTGTGGTTAAGATCCGCCTAAGGATTTGATGAAATGTTGTTGTTCATGTTAACAATGGAATGTGATGATGTTACATGTTCATTGTTATGAGTGACTTGAAGGTTCTGATGATGTTGTGTGTTGGTTGTGTTGTTGGTTTATTTTAAATGATGACATTTGGGGATTGATGAAGTGTGATGGAACTTAAGGTTAGGTGGTTCCTGCCAAAAATCTATAGTTGATGGGGGGGAGTTTTGAGACGAAGAAAATGAAATTAGATTCTTCAAGATATCAACAGTGTCAAATGGTTGTTTTGCAAGTGAAACTTTGTTTTGAAAACTTTATGAAAATCTTTTATGTTTGGAAAACTAAATTAAAATACTTAAACAAACTAAATGGGTCAATTGATACAATTTATCAGTTAACTACAATTGCTCAAAGAAAGCATTAGATTATTGGTCTTGACAAAAGGATGAGTGTGAGTTTGGAATTATTTGGCTTAAAGAAAAAATATTTTATATTTTAATATTAGATTATACTTTTTAAAAAGATTTAAAGGAAAAAACTAAGTAGCTACCAATATTTTTAAATATTTCTAAATTGACGTACTAATCAAATTGTTACAAAAGGATTAGATAAAATACTCATTAGACGAGTGATTACCAATCGAATAAAATGACTTAGAAATTACTTTAAAAGGAAACAACAAACAATGCATTCGTTGAGCAAATAATATTATCATTGAGTGATAATTACCATTGAGACTATCAAATAATAGTCACTTCTTTAAAGTATTGTCACATAGAGAGTGAACAAAAAATATAATAGATTAAGTCAACTTAAATCGTCTTTCAATAACTTAATAGAAATGTCATTGAAAAACATTAGTTATAAGAATTTGAAGAACAGTTAGAACATACAATAATAAAAGATGTGATATTTGAAATAATAGATGATATAAAAGAAACACTAAAAATAATAAGATAAAACAAATTAATTCTCCAATTTTATCATAATTAGATTATTTACTGGTTATCAAATTGTTATTATTCATTGACTTGCCTTTACTATTTGTTAACCAGACAAGTTTCAATTAATTTTTTAACAACTTTATTCCATGTGTATATGAATAACTCAAATTATTCCACACATCAATTACTAAAATATTAATATATTCTTTTATTTTTTTACTAAGCAAAACAATATATCTTTTTTATTCATATGTATATCAAATAAAAATTAAAACGGTAAATATAGTATGATAAAATAATTTATAGAATCACAATTAAAAAGAATTACAAATAAAAGTATGTCTCGTTAACATTATAAATAATTTTAAATATATATAAGTTTAAACACCTGAAGTGATATTGTATATCATCTAATTTTTGTAGTGGTAATAAATAATGTAACGTCCCATTTAATTAATAAGCGTATTAAAAGAAACATCACGCACAAATAGTATAGCAGCGCAGTCCTGGGATATTAAACACAACCCTTACACGATTCTAGGCACACCACGATGCCAAAGCAAACTAGTTACAACATTCAATCGCAAACCCAAAGGAAATTAAAACAGTAAACTAATACAGGGGCCATAGCCCATAAAGAAAACCCATCAAGATACAGATTTAGTCCAAGCAGACTATGCAGCAGAACCTCCATCACCCTGATTATTTTGGGGAGTTCTCACCTATGCTCACATCAACAAGTTGATGATCATTGCAAAAGAAAAGACCACACCACAGAACATACAACAACAAATAGTAGGGTAAGCTAGAGTAGAAATCAATTTATCATGCAATCACATACTATCACCCAATTCAAGCAGTATTTATAAATCATCCAACATGTTATGACTTTCTCAAGCAATACACTAGACCCTGACTCGACTCATCCAAATACATATAATCTAGTCGGATTTAGCGGATGCTTGCACTTGTGGTGGATACCTCTGCTCACTCCCGAGCTATGTGTTACAAGTGTTACGATGAATCAATCCCTCACGCACAAGGTTAGCCCTTAAATGAGTTTCAGGCCTCCTGCTACTCTCACCATAAGAGTCAGTCCGCTCTAAGTGAGACTAACTGACTCCTTAGAGTGTTAGGATGCAACCTTACCTTGAATCCTTACCAGATCATATAGATGGGGCACCACCATGGACACCCACTAACAAGGGCCATGGAATTACGGTCCGACCACTGAAGCACGACTCTGAGATCCCACCTAGAGATCTCAAGGATTTATGCATTGACCATCGACTAATCATGTTCATTCAAACAATAAAAAACTATAATATATATATATATATATATATATATATATATATATATATATATATATACACACACACACACACACATACACTGTATCAATCTTTATAACCAATCCCTTTCACGTTCCAGATCAATCCATACCAATTCATCATACTCCATCCATGAATATACCATTCCAACTCATCTCGTTTCCATGCCACTTTATACCAACCTTCTCATTAAGATCACATGCTAAGTTCATGCCAAACCCATTATTCACAATTCATGAATCACATCACTCATGCATATTTATTTGTCTCATGCATTTAGCACAATACTCAAATCCAAGCAAGCATTAACCATTCAAGATTCAAGGAAACGATCACACATCGCACTGCCCTCGCCCAGCTCCTCGCTCAGGCTGAAGGGCCTCACTCAAGCGAGAGACTCTCGCTCAGGCGAGCCCCCTTCGCCTAGGCGAGGGCTCGGGAAGGAGGAACGGTAACCTCACGCGGGATCTCGCTTAGGCGAGACCCCTCTCGCTTGGGCGAGATGCTCGCTCACTCAGGAGCGACGTGGGTCGTCTGAGCGACCACTCGCGTGAAGCAGCTTGGGCGAGCCTCTATTGATCTCGCCTAGGCGAGGGATGCTCGCTTGGGTAAGAAAACCAGTGCTCACCACTGTTCTCTCGTGCACAAACACTCAACAGGTCACAAATGGCTCAATACTACCATACGCAGGTTTGCATCAACACACCAAGCATTTTAAAATGATGAAACAGTAGTACAATCAACAGACCACAAAAGAAAGGGCGAACCCTAGCCTCCCGTACCTGGAAAACAAGCTAACAGAACACTCCGACACGCACACAGTGAGCACGACTGTCCTAAGGATGGCCAAAGAGCTGAAACAAACGGTAAATAGAAAAAGGAACGAGTTACTACCAAACCCTAACAGTAAAAACAGAAATAGGCCTAGAAAAGGGAAATCATGAGCTGAGGAATGACTTACGTGGAGCGGAAACCTGGCATGAGTTAGCTTGACGACTAACCTTAGTAGAGAGTTGCAGCTGCTCAAAGGAGGCAAGGAGGAAAGTGTTTTTTGAGAAGTGAATGAAAGAATGTAATTAGGACATATTAGGGTCTGAATCCCCATTGGGCCAGCCCTTAGACCCATTACATTAGGACAACCCTTTTAATTTAGAGCAGAAAAGGAAAAAGAATTTAGTGGGCCTTACAAAAAAAGCTAATTAAATTTAACAAAACAAATAAATAAAAAAGTATATTAACTACGTTATTTTCTGTGAATTATTTTTAAAAATGTGTTTTATTTTTAAATTAAATTATATATTTTATCTTTTTATTTTATGGAAAAAAACGTAAAATATTCTTTTCTAGTAAACGGTAAGTAAAATTTATAATATATTTCGTCAAACAAAAATTATTCTAGGTATCATGTATTGAAAATAATATTTTATATAATTTTGATAACATACAATAAAGCATGATTTTCGTAAAGTATCTTGATGATGAAAATATATATTTAAAAGAATATTAAATAAATGTTTTTCAAAGTTGTGGCATTAAGCTGACAAGAAGCATTTCCGTTTTCAGATTCATTGGTTTCTTTTTCAGTTTATTTGATTTATTAATGAAAATTAAAAAAGAAAAGTTGTAGAAGTTGAAAATGATGTGAGGGACGGCACCGACAACGAAAAGAGCGTGGAGGTTGTAGAGATATGAGGAAACTGTGTTGTGTTGTCTCCATTCATAGGCGTAGGTGTGCGCCGACATTTTTTTTACGATAATAATATTTTGATTTATTCTTTATTCACTTTTAATTTATTATTTTAATTATTTTTTTATATTATGTTGTTAACAAAAATAAAAATAATGATGAGTTAAAGGTGGATAAAAAATAATAGGTTAATTTTTTTTTTCAATCTTCTTTTCGTTTCTTCTTCCGCCTCTTCAAAAATATCATTGTTCTTATTAAATTGTGGTTGAAAATGTTTGCGTACCATGGGTCTGGCTATTATAATTTATAGTCATTATTTTTATTGTTAAAAATTTATAATTGTAAAATATTATTCAATTTATATTCGAGAACGGTGGTTAAATTAAATTGTCATTAATATAAATTATTTGTAGGTATAATTAATCGTATAGTACTCGGTCTGGGGCTAGTGTGTCAAATAGATACCCAGTTTTAAAAAAGTGTCAATTGCATCCCAACTTTTGAAAATTGCTTCAATTAGGTCCCTTTCAGATAGAGTTGACTAACGCCGTTAGTCAACGTGCCACGTGTCAATCTGTAATTTTTTTTAATTTTTTTTTAAATTTAAAATAAAAATAAAAATAAAAATGCCACGTGTCAAGTCCTTGTGTGTGCCACGTGGCATTGTCAGTGCCACGTGGCATTGTAATGCCACATGTCAATGTCACTATCAGATGTCATAGTGTTGGTTTCGATTTAGTCCCCATATATGTCTTTTTGTTTCAATTTAGTACCTAAGTATGTGTATCTGATTCAATTTTGTCCTAATTTTTTTTAATAATTAAAATATTTTTGTAATCCATTTTTTATAAGATTAAAAATAATTAAGTATAAATATTTTTACAAAATTAAGTACTAATATTTATAATGTTTCTCTCAATTTCAGACCAAATTTATTATTTGTATAAATGTTATACTAATATTTTTATTAAAAACAACTTTTTAACATATTACTTTATTAATTACTTTTTTATTAAGTACTCATGTTTTGTTAATTTTTATTTTTTTTCAAAATAGAACAATATTGTCTCTTACTAATTTTAAATCAAAATTTCTATTGGTATGAATGTTATACTATTTTTTTTTTATTAAAAATGACTTAATAAAATGACTTTTACCACTAAATTTTAATATAAATATCAAATACTTAATTTTTGTAAAACTTTTATACTTAATTACTTTTAATTTTATAAAAAAATATTTTAATTATTAAAAAAATTAGGTCAAAATTGAATCAAATACACATAAATAGGTACTAAATTGAAACGAAAAAACATAAATAGAGACTAAATCGAAATCAACACAATGACATCTGATAGTGATAGTGATACTGACACGTGGCATTGCAATGCCACGTGGCACTGACAATGCCACGTGTCACACACAGGGACTTGACACGTGGCATTTTTAATTTTTTTTAAAAAAAATTAAAAAAAATAATAAAAAATTTTAAATTTTTTAAAAAAAAAATCAAAAAAACCACATATTGACACGTGGCACTCTGTCTGAAAGGAACCTAATTGAAACAATTTTCAAAAGTTGAGATGCAATTGACACTTTTTTAAAATCGGGTACCTATTTGACACACTTTGTTAGAGTTGCATAATTGCAACCACAATTTACATTTAAATCAACTTCGATGGAAGAGGTTAATGCATTTAGATGCATTTAACTTATATCTCACGTATTTTCTACTTAGAAGAGGTTTAATGCATTTAGATGAAGTCATTCCAACTTCAATAATAACTTTTAAATTCTACCATCTGACCAGAAGTTTTTTTACTTTTTTTTATAAAAAAATACTTTCAGATGGAATGAATTTTTAGAAAATGAGACTACACAATTCAAAAGCCTTTTTTTTTTCTTCATGTCAAATGATTTTCGGATTGTATAATCAAAAGTTAGAAATATTTTCAAGATTACACAATATGAAAAACATATTCTACATAAAAAGGTTTCTAAAATTGTGTAATCTGGAAGACATTTTGACTCCCAATTTTTTATTGCAATTTTGGAAAAACCTTTAAACCTATATGGCAAAGTGTGGATTTTCACCTTTATGGAAGTGTAAAAGGAAAGTGCGAGGGTACAAAAAGAAATTTCTCTATCCCATCAGCTATCCGTGTCCGAGTTCAAACAATGAGCAATTACTTTTCGCACCCATGATTTCTTCATGCACCATACTGTAGATTTTCCGATCGTGAAATTCAGAAATATGTTCTGGATTATTGTATAACATGAAAATATATTTTGGTCTTCTTTTTTCACCATTGAAGATGTAGAAAGAAGGTATGAAGGTGCTAAAAGAAATATCTAATTGAGGTTAGAAAAGAAATCATGTTTAAATATAGAACCTTAAAGTATATTTTATGACATTTAAAAAGGTTAATATGTTGTCTAGTTAAATAAAGAAAAATTTAAATATATGAGAAGTTATTAAAACCAAATATTTCATTTCAACTGGTTTGATCGACTTAATCATTTAGATTTGACTTAATCCTATTTTTTACTTGATTTTATGTTGTTTTAAAAGTATTATTATTATTATTGTTCCCGCTGAAACAATAACAAGATATTAGGGAGCATAAATTACATCTTACCCAATTCTAGATTCTCTAAGACGGATACTCCTCGATTCTCTCAGACACGTCATCTTGTAATATTGTCGACTGGGAGGTATTGCAGGTTATCTGCAGAAAAGACTCCGACAATCAAGTTAGAAAAGCTCTCAAAAGTCAAATCACAGTTTAGAGGATTAATGAATTGTGCACATTTAATTGCTAGGGTCCACCTGTTGTTTTGGTCCGGGTACCTTTAGCATATACATGTTGCTTACTATTATTCGGCTGAGGCCGACCAGACGCGGTACACTTACTATTATCTGGCTGAGGCCGACCAGGTGCGGTACACCAGTCCCCCAGCCTTTGTCGACATAATGTCGGTAAAGGGTGATAAGCGTCTGCTGTCTTTCGTTTAGGCCGACTAGGTGCGGTACACCAGTCCCCCAACCTTTAGATGTGATGAACAATGTTAAGGCTAAAGACAAGAAAAGGTTTGTGGCAGGTAAAGGGGTGTCAGGGGTCTAATCAAAAAGTGTTTTGCGCCGTCGTTTTTAATATTCATGACCTTTGGTGTACTTTGTGTTGATTAGTGTGGGTTGTGACTTTTTGGTGGGAAGAAGTTGTATCGTTTGAAATTCATGCTTATAATTGTGGATTTTGCGAAGGGTTTACGTTTGTTAGTTCATTTGCGAGAATTTCGTAATCGAAGACTTTGCATGCATTATATCTGTCCGACTAGTTCCTTATTTCTGCCGACATCTTTTCAAAAAATGTATGTTTAGTAGTAGTGATACTGTGTCATTGTCTTCTTCCAGTAGTGGGAGTATGGAGTCTGGGAGGAGTGTAGGTAGGCGTGTTGAGGAGAAGAGTACTAGCCTGGTGGCTGTGGTGGACAGAATTTCGATGGAGACGGTAACCGAGGTGAGAGAAGACCCTCTTGAAGAAATAGCAGAAAGTAACTGGCCGGCCAAGGCCGGTTATGAATGGGTAGCGGCTGATGTTCGTAACCAGTCGTCCTTGTTCCGGTGGTCCCGTCTGCTGAATTCTTGGTTGAATTGTACCCTTGTTATCGCGAAAGGCGTGGACTGCGGTATCATTTCATTGGAGCGGGTGAGCGCCATTGAGCACGTATGTCACGGGCAGGAAGGGGCTACCGAGAAGTTCTTTTACATGTATATATGTCATTTCTCCCAACTGCATGTGAGGTTGCCGCTAGATGACTTTACCATGGGGGTACTCCGTGAGTCAACGTGGCACCTACCCAGTTACATCCGAACAGTTGGCATACTTGCAGGCCTTTCGTGTTTTGTGCCAGTCATTGTATCTACGACCTTCTCCTCCTGCATTTCTATATTTTTATGACACGAGGCCACGATAGCCGACTACCTGGTTATCCCTGGTGAGCCGTCCTAGCATTAGCAGACTGAACGCGTTTTCACAATCCTTCAAGCATTTCAAGGATGGTTACTTTAAGGTTGTGGTGAAGGAGGAGGGCAGGTCATATTTCCTTAATGCAGATGGGAGTACAAAATTCCTGTTTAGTTGGACGGGTAGCCCTTCTCGATACAAGGATATGGGCATCGACGAGTTGTCGACGACGGATAAGGAGGTGGTGGAGGTCTTGATGAAGTTTTCTGATAAATTGCCCACTAAGGGCTTAGTTAGGGTTTATAATTCGGTTCACCCGATTATTGATATTGAAGGTATCTATTTATGACTTAAACTGTCTTGATGCTTTTAAGTTAAACTAACCGGAACTGTGTATTTTTGTAGGACACATGGCTTAGTCTGGGAAGAAGAACTTGGCGCTTTTTCAAGTATTGAGGAAGGAAATGGCCGCGAAGGCCAAAACAGCTGGGAACACTAAGGTTCTAAACTTACAAGAGTCGCTGGTTGAGGTGCACGTACATGGCGACACCAAGAGGAAGGTTGAGTTACCGGCTAGACCCGGTAAGGGTAAGGACGTGAAGAAGGTGAGGGCGGCTTTGCTTGGACAGGGGTCATTGAGCGGTGCCAAAGGACCAGAAGTTGGCTTAATAGAGTTGCCAGAAACGTCCGTTAGGAAGGATATTGATATCAATCTGCCGGAGATAGTGATTAATTCTATAGATAGTATGGAGCCGGATCATCTAGTGAGAAGGTCGAGAAGGAAGCGGCTGGCCAGGAGAAGGATGTGGAAGCTGCCGTGGAGGGTGATGATAACAATGCGGCGTAGGACTTCTATTTTTTATGATTTGAAACTGATCATGAGTACTATGTTTGTAATAATCCGTACACTATTTTACTTTATTTTTAATATGATAAATGCTTTTGTGTATGCTATGTTCTTTATTGGATGCCGATAACTTGTGTGATAGTGGTACGTTAGCAGTATGGTATAATTGTGGGTGGGTGATGTGATGTTTGGCGAGTTTGATTATTTATTGAGGGTATTCGACCCTGACCGTTTACTTGTGGTAAGCGTTGGTAACGAATTAACATAAAGTTAAGCGTGTTCGACCCAGGCCGCTTACTTGTGGTAAGGGTGGGGAACGTAAAACGAATTAACATAAAGTTAAGGGTGTTCGACCCAGACCACTTACTTGTGGTAAGGGTGGGGAACTTAAAACGAATTAACATAAAGTTAAGGGTGTTCGACCCAGGCCGCTTACTTGTGGTAAGGGTGGGGAATTTAAAATGAATTAACATAGAGTTAAGGGTGTTCGACCGAGGCCGCTTACTTGTGGTAAGGGTGGGGAACTTAAAACGAATGCGAGAAGTGAGGTGAAGAATAGTCGTGAAGTTGGGAACCCTTTGTTTATTCATTAAATCTGGGGTGCCTCGTTAAAACCTCCCCGACCAAAACCCTCCTAAGGGAAAAAAGACCAGGTGAGGAAAAAGAGTACACCCAGGGTTACAAGTGTTTGGCACAAAATATGTCTTTAACTAAAGTAAAACTTTAGATGGAATACATTCCATGTATTGGGTATTTCTTCCCCAGACAATTGTTCTAATCGATATGCTCCTCCCCCAGCGTCTTCACGTATTCGGTATGGGCCGTCCCAATTTGCGGAGAACTTGCCATCCTTCTTCCTTGCACTGCTGGCCATTCTCCAAACTAAGTCTCCTTTTGCGAACGATCTTGGGCATAGGTTGACGTTATATTTCATGGCGGCTATTTGTTTAGCAGCTAAATTGCGTATTTGAGCTTTTTCTCTTAGCTCGGGTAGGAGGTCAAGGTGGGTTGCCATGTTTTGATGATTGTGAGCCAAGTCATATAGTTCTCGGCGCATGGATGGTTCACCAATTTCAACGGGTATCATGGCTGCACCGTATACTAGGCTGAACGTAGGCCCACAACACTTCTACCAGTTCTTCTAGCCATCGGCCTTTGGCGCTATCTAACCGCTTGCGTAGCTCCATTAGGATAACCTTGTTTGCCACCTCGGCCTGTCTGTTGGTCTGTGGGTGTTCAACAAAGCTGGTTATGTGTTTGATGCCTAGACGAATGTAGAATTTAGCGAGTTCTTTATCTATAAACTATCAGCAATTGTCGGTGATGATGGTATGTGAGACACCATATCGACATATAATATCTTTCCAAACAAATTGTTGGACTTGCTGGGCTGTGATGATGGTTAATGGTTTTGCCTCTATCCACTTGGTAAAGTAATCGACGACTACTATCAAGAATTTTACTTGGCCTTTGCCGGGGGAGAAGGGGCCGAGGATGTCCATTCCTCACTTTGCGAAGGGCCACGGGGATAGTATAAAATGAAGTCGTTCTTGTTTCTGGTGAATGATGTTGCCATGTTTCTGACATGGTTTGCATATTTTGACAAAGTCTTGGCAATCTGCTTCCATAGTCGGCCAAAAGTAACCAGCGCGAAGGATTTTGGTAGTCATGGTGCGTGCGCCGAAATGGTAGCCGCATATGCCTTTGTGTAATTCCTTAATGATGTACTGGCTTGTTCTGTAGTGACGCATTTTAGAAGTGGTTGGCCGTATCTGCGTTTGTATAGATCATCACCTATCATGGTATACCTGGCGGCTTTAGTTATCTAAGTTCTGTCAGTATTTGGTGGGGGGTTACCGGTTTGGAGGTACTGGATGTAAGGAGTAGTCCAGTTGTCAGCTTGGTGTTGGGTTAGGATATGGCAAGTATTTGTGATGGAAGGAGCAGACAGCGTTTGCTGCAATAGGGATCGGTGGTGGCATTTTAACTTGGTGCTGACTAGTTTGGATAAGATGTCGACTTTGATGTTTTCGGATCTAGGAATGTGCTGGATGCGGACTCGGTCGAAGGCAGACTAGATGACTGTTCGGACCAGATGGTAATATTGTAGGAGGGTGGGATCTTTGATCTGGAACTCATCATTTAGATGACCTATAGTGAGCTTAGAATCGGTTCTGCATGTTAATGACTTGATGCCAACCTCGCGGGCCAGGGATAGGCCAGCGAGGATGGCTTCGTATTCGGCTTGGTTATTAGATGTCTTGAAAGCGAAGTGGAGGAATTTTTCAATGAGGATATCATTGGGGCCTTCCAACATGATGCCAGCACCTACATCCTTCGAATTTGAAGACCCATCAACATAGAGTGTCCACTGGTCTTCTGTGGGTGTTTGTTAGAGATCATTGACGAAGTCTAAGAGGCATTGAGCTTTGATGGGGCCATGAGGTTCGTAACGAATGTTGAATTCGAATAACTCAACGGCCCAGGACGACATCCGTCCTACTAGGTCTGGTTTCTGCGATATCTTCTGAATTGGGTAGTCAGTTTTAACGATGATGTTATGATTTTGGAAGTATGGGCATAGGCAGCGGGCTGCGTGTACTAAGGATAGGGCCAACTTTTCCACCATTTGGTATCTGGTTTCGGGGTCTTGCAAGGTTCTACTAACGAAGTAAATAGGATGTTGCGTGTCGCCTACAACCTGAACCAGTGCGGCGCTGACGGTGTGATCTGTAGCTGTGATATAGACCAACATGGGTTGGTGAGTATCCAATTTGTGGAGGATGGGTGGTGAGGTGAGGGTAATTTTCAGCTTTTGGAAAATTTTTTCACAATCGTTATTCCATGTGAACTTGGCAAATTTTTTGAGCAGCTGTATGATGGGTTGGGTTTGTTCGACTAATTTGGGAAGAAAGCGGGAAATGGCTTTGAGGCGGCCTATGAGGCGTTGTACCTCTTTGACACTGGTGGGGCTTCGCATTTCGATGATCGCATTGCATTTTTTAGGGTTGGCCTCTATGTCGTGCTAGGTTAGCATGAATCCAAGGAATTTACCTTGGTCGACACCGAATACGCACTTGTCGGGGTTGAGGCGAAGGTTGTACTGTCGTAATGCAGAGAAGACTGCTGAGAGGTCTTGAGCATGCTGGTGATGGCTTGGGGATTTGACAACCATGTCATCAACGTATACTTCAACGCATTTGCCCATCAAATGACTAAAGACTTTGTCCATCAATAGTTGGTAGGTCGCTCCAGCGTTTTTAAGGCCAAATGGCATGACTTTGTAAAAGTAATTAGTGTCGTCTGTGATGAAAGCAATTTTGTTCATGTCGGATGCGGCCATGAGAATTTGATTGTAACCGGAGTATGCGTCAAGAAAGCTAAGGACCTTGTTACCAGCGGCGCCGTCAACAAGTCGGTCGATATTGGGTAAGGGGTAGGCATCTCTAGGACAGGCTTTATTAAGATCCGTGTAGTCGACACACATCTGCCACTCGCCGTTGGCTTTCTTAACCAGGACTACGTTAGAGAGCCAAGTGGTGTAGTGAGCTTCTTCGATGAACCCTGTGCTCAATAATTTATCAGCCTTGGCCTTGGCCGCTAGGCGTCGCTCTTCACCGAGTTTGCGTTTTTTCTGGGAGATATACCGGGCCTCTTTGTAGATTGATAACTTGTGAGATGCTACTTAAGGGTCAACTCCGGGTAAGTCGACAACTGACCAAGTTTGATGGAGTGGCCATTTGGGAGCTCTAGGGGGATGGTCTCTTCAATAGGTTCGAGGCGAACATCTCGGCCCACTCTGGGGTCAAGATTGTCACCCGACAGAGCGATCCCAGAGCCGGGTGGCTGCTCGATGTGATTGGCTTGCTGGATAGGGAGTTGTGGGCGTAGACTGGCCATGTAGCATTCGCGGGCAAGGCGTTGATCGTAATGGATGGTGAGGATGTTGCTAGATGGGGAGGGAAACTTCATGGCCAGATGAGGGGTGGAGACGACGACGCCAAGGGTGTTGAGCGAGGGGCAGCCGAGGAGGACATTATAGGATGTAGGCGCATCAATGATGAGGAAGCAGATAGAGATAGTCTTGGTTTGGGTGCCATCGCGGAAGACGGTATGGAGGTCAATGTAGCCGCGAGTGGAAACTTTTTCCCTAGAAAAGCCATAAATTGGTTCATCGTATGGGACCATGGCGGTGTTTAGGAGTTGAAGTTTCTAATATGTTGCCCAGTAAAGGATTTCGACGAAACTGCCTTGGTCAACGAGGACTTTTTTGACTGCGTAATTTTCTATTTCAACAGTGATGACCATAGGGTCGTCTTGTTGGTGGTCGAGGCCGTGAAAGTCGTCGTCCGTGAAGGTTATGGGAGGCATGCGACGTCTATGATGGGAATGGGTAATGTGGTTGATGGATTGGATATGACAGAGGTGTTTCTTTCTGACAGAAGAGGTAGATCCTCCACTAGCGAAACCATAGGAGATGGTGTTGATGGTGACGCGTAGGGGAGGGTCAGCAGGGGTGACGTCGGTGCGAGCCGATTGGGGGTCTTGGTTCGTGGATTGGTTGGGGCGTTTATCGTGACGAGAGTTATGGGGAGGGCGTCTGTGGTCGGGACGAGGAGGATGGTGGGATCGAGAGGAGTGATCCTCTCTGCGAATAAAGCGGCGAAAGTGGCCAACACGCACCAGTTCTTCAATTTTATCCTGAAGTGCTTTACAGTCCTCTGTAGTATGGCCATGGTTGCGGTGATAGCGGCTGTATTTGGTCATGTTGGCGTTGGGGGGAGTGGTTGTCTTACGTGGCGGTGGGATGAGGTCGGCCTGTAAGGCCTCATCAAGGAGGCGGGATCTGGGGACATTGAGGGGAGCGTATCTGGTGAAGCGGGGTTGTTGGGGTTCTCGTGGTCTCGGATTAGGACGGGAGGGTTGTGGGGTGGGGTTGGCAGCGGAGGGTGCGTAATCATTGCAGAATTTAGTATGGAGGGTTTTCATTTCCTCTATACGGACGTAATCAGTGACACGCAACTTCAATTCGTGCATAGAGGCAGAGGGATGAAGGTAGACGTTGTTGGCGAAGGGGTCGAGTTAACGGGTGAGGGCCATGTACTTGAGTATCATTTCTTGGTTGAGGTGTGGGGAGCGAAGGACAACCTTGCTGAAGCGATCGATGAATGCCCGGAGCGTCTCACCTTGTTCTTGCCTGATGCCGAGGAGGGAAATTGTAGTAGTTTGGTGCGGGCGGCTGCCAGCAAAGTAAGTTGTACACATGTGTGAGAGGGTGTCGAAGTTATCGATAGAGTAAGGTGGGAGGGTCGTGAACCATTTGAGAGCGGAGCCTTTAAGGGTGGTGGAAAGGCTTTGGAGAAGACGACGTCTTGGGAGGTGTAAAGGGCGACGTGGGTGATGTAGACTTTAAGGTGTTCGTCGGGGTCGGTTTCACCAGTGTAACGCTCCAGTGTGAAGGGTTCTCACTGGGTAGGGAGGGGGGTGTTGGCGATGAAGTCGGTGAAAGGGTGATGACGTATGGGTTGGTGGGATGGGAGTGGGTGAGAGGGTATGGGATGGTGGACAAGGGTGGGAAAGGTGGAGGTGAAGTTGTGAGGAGGGATGTGGGTAGTAGGGAGGTGGTGAGGGTTGTAGGGTGGGATATGAGTAGTATGTAGGGTGGTGGGCATGTTGTAGGGGACATGAGTGGTGGGGATGGTGGCGGCGGGAGTGGGAGTCGCGGTGTGCCCTGGGAGGGTGGAGTGGAAGTGCGTAGGATGGGCTGAGAGGATGAGAGTCTGTTGGGTGGTGGTGAAGGTGTGCGGGGTAGGATTGTATTCGCTTTCTTCTTCAGTAGGGTGTAAAGCTGGGGACCCTACGACTTCAGATGTTTCCTTAGCCTTTCCCTTTTGAGTGGGATCGGCTTCGATCTTTCGCCTTAGGCGAGAGTTTTCCTGTCGCAGTGCTTCCGTCTCATCAGCGTTGCGCTTCTTCAGGTCAGCCAACTCCTATTGCATCTTGGATTGACCATCTAGGATGGCGGCTAGATTCGGAGTGATGTTAGCAGGTCCTGATGGGCCAGCTTCAACTTGTTTGTTAACTCCTGCTCTGCTGCGGGTAGAAACCATCTTCGGAGAAAGCGGGTAGTAAAGTACTATCTCGTGCCCCACGGTGGATGCTAATTGTTCCTGCAGAGAACAAATAAGATAAGTTAGGCAGAAGTATCACCTTACCCATATAGTCCGCTATCTCCTCAGTAGGCCTCTTCCTGGTTGGCATGTGTCAGCTTGGACCCGGGAGGGGTTACCTGCAGAAGGGACTTCGAAGCTCAAGTCATCCAAAGCTCTCAAAAAGTCAAATAAAGTGATTAAGGAAATAATGAATGCGTACCTTTAATTCGTGGGGTCCATGCGTATTTATAGATCATTAATTATGTCTGGCCACGTCATGGGTTGGGCCCTTGTTTGGGCCATAGGTGGGCCTGGGCCTTGGCCCAGGCCCTTAGTTCGGTTGTTGGAAATAGGTGACTTGTATTGGAGTGTTATGTTTTTTACTAAGTCCTTGGTTGTTTGTATAGAGTGGTCGGCCTGGGCCGGTCACCCTTTAGCGGCTTAAGCCGCTATAGTTGTTTTCGACTTCTTAAATCAACGTCGCTTCTTAGTGGTTTTGGTCCGGGTACCTTTAGCATATACATGATGCTTACTATTATTCGGCTGAGGCCAACCAGGTGCGGTACACTTACTATTATCCGGTTGAGGCCGACTAGGTGCGGTACAGTCGCTAAGACTTTGTTAGAGGTGATAGGAGCAGGTGAAGGATTTATGTTGTCAAGGGTCACATCAAAAGGAGTTACATAGTCACCATTAATTATGATGCTTCGTTTTTCTAATATTTGAGCGTGGTTTTGTGTTATAAATAAGGGTTTAGAACAGGATTTGTGTACACTATCTCATTTGCTTAGTTTTGAGAAATCTGCATCATTTGCGCTTGTCTTGTCCGATAGATTCCCTCTTTGTGCCGTCAACTTTCATTCATTTAAGGTATGTCTAGTGATAGTCCGTCTACATCGGGGTCGGGTAGTAGGAGTGCAGAATCAGGAATGAGGGTAGTGGCCATCTGGCTGGCGAGGGGGGGGGGGGGGGGAAAGGGAGGTTATTCTTGATACTAGGGAGGATCCACCTCTGGAGGTAGTCGAAAGCAGTTTTTCGACAAAGGTTGGATACGAGTGGGTGGCCGCAGACGTGAGAACCCAATATTCTCTCTTCAAATGGTCTCGATTACTTAATTCGTGGTTGAAGTGTATTTCAGTTTTTGAAAAGGGCACTTCCCCAGATATAACGTCGTTGGAGCCAATGAACGTTGTTGAATGTGTTTGCCATGGTCAGGGAGATGCTGAGGAGGGATTCTTTTACGTGTACATGTGCCATTTTTCACAACTGCACATGCGGATACCCTTTAGTTATTTCATAATGGGGGTATTACGACTTTTTAACATTGTGCCTTTCTAGTTACATACGAATAGCTAGGGCTATCTTCAGGCGTTCTAAGTATTATGCCAGTCGCTATACCTTGAGCCCTCTCCTCAGTGCTTCTTGTATTTTTATGACACATGTTCAAAAAATCCGATCACGTGGTTGTCGTTGGTGAGCTGGCCAGGCATAAGCATATTGTATGCTTTTTCACAATCTTTTAAGCATTTCAAAGATGGCTTCTTTTAAGGTTGTCATGAAAGAGGCAGGTCGATCACATTTTTACAATGAAGATGGGAGTACCGAGTTCCCATTTAGTTGGACGGAAAATCCCCAGCGATATAAGGATATGAATAAGGGAGAGTTGCCAGTGGAGGACAGACAAGTTGTTGAAGTGTTGGGGAAATTTAGCAATAAACTGCCCACAAAGGGCTTAGAGTTTATTTATCATTACATCCCCTTATGATGCAAGCTAAGGTCGAACATGTTGTTTAATTAGTTTCAATTTGATTATATTTTGGCTTGTGAGCCTAAGTTTGTAATAACCTGCACATTGATTACTCTTACGAACATCATTTGATCCTTTGCGCTGCTTTTTTGAATATGTATCACACCTAGCCGGTTCCGCTAGCATATCAATACATATCACCCTTAACTGACACCTATGTCGGTCAAGGCTGGGGGACTGGTGTACGACACCAAGCCAACTTAACAAAATAATGATAAAACGATCACCATACCAAAGCATTCAAGTAACCGGCCTAGGTTGGCCTAGCCAGCCAAAACTGGTAACCTAGACGTCTAGAGGAACGACTTGCCTAAGACAGCACGTAAGCAACACAGACCGCCAAGGATTGTAGTCGGTTTAGGCCGACTACCTCAGTATACTTAGTAAAATCGAAGTTCCCCGTGCTCATTAGGTCCT
>Ga0214545_1004856_pt1 | contig 24849 bp, 17 predicted proteins | sample CNSS4metaG_FD_160064 | JGI IMG/M metagenome (GOLD analysis project Ga0214545, IMG submission 160064) | Root nodule microbial communities from cowpea collected in UCLA plant growth center, Los Angeles, California, USA - CNSS4 | ecosystem: Host-associated > Plants > Roots > Nodule | place: USA...
TTTTATTTATTTATATATATATAAAAACATATATATATATATATATATATATATATATATATATATATATATATATATATATATATATAGCTTTCATATTACAAAAGAAAAAGTCTACGTGTGGGTTGATGTAAGTCTTTCTCATTAATAAAATATAAAGTATGATAATTAATATTTTTATAAATTGATTATCGGTTACTAACTCTGAATCCTATCCATTTAGTTTTCAACAAGTTCTGATCAATGAAGTGTGTATCAAGAAAAAGTTATGTTAGAAAATGTGTTGTTAACTTGTTAGTCCTCTTTTCTTAAAACTTGTAAGTACTCCTCTTTTAGAAAAATAACTTCCCTATACAAAAAGATTTTAATAGTGTAAAATAAATAAAAAGTGTGTTGAATAAAAAAAATAATAGTTGTTATATTTTTCACTCATAACATAAATTACACCATATTACAAATGATCAAAATTAAACTAAAAAGGTAAATTGGCAAGTTATATCTGTAACTTATATCAGTTATTTTACGTTTGTTCAATCATTTTGTCGATATTTTAAGAAGTTATGTAGTTAAATTGGTTGCATTATAAAATAAACAAGAAAAAAATTATGACGACCGAAACGAATACCCATCGAAGGCCCATTGGGCCATGACATGACGCACCCCTCTCTTTATCCATTCTATTTTTTTTCTCTCTCTCACCCTATGATCCATGGGTTGAAAAAACAAATTTCAACTATAAAATATATTCCAAAAAGTTAGAAAATGTTTTTAGGTTTTTTAATTATACATTTATTTTTATTTTTATTTTTATTTTTAAATCATGTAATTGGAAATGTATTTTCAAATTGTACAATGAAAAATGTTAAAAATAATTTAATGATTTTTTAACAACTAAATTTCGACAATCTTCTTTTATGATTAGTGACATATTTTAAGTGACTTTTTATTTTTCTATTTTCTCATTTTTATGTATTCTAAAACAAATTAAAAAATATCATTTCAGGTTGTAAAAAAAATTATTAAAATTTAGTTGTCAAAATATTATTGTCCAGTTAGTTTTTCTTTGACTTTTATACATATATATTTAGGAAAATTACATTGTGATTCCTATTTTTTTACTCTCATCATTTACTTTATGATGTGACTTAGTGTGGATCATTGATTTTTTTAAAGAAAAAAAATAATAATATATTAATCAATAACTCACACTAAACCATGTCAGAAAATAAAAGAATCAGAAAAATGAGAATCATATATTTTTCATAAGTTTAGGAAGAAAGTTTGAGCTGCATAAAAGAAGCTCCTCGGTATATAACAAACCTGAAAACACAAGCACTCACATAGTGCTGGTGACGATGTTTGTGGTGTTCAATGGATTCAAAAACCAAGACAAAGAGGATACAATTATGCAGAAAATTCAATATCTCTTTACATTCCAACACCATCTATCTATTTATATCTATTTATTAATCAGATAAGTTTTTCATATCTAATATCTAAATCCTAAATCTTAAACCCTAATTTATATAGCTTAAAAAATAAGCAAGTGATTGAGATAAGAATTGTATTGAGAAGTTAATAATTACCAGTGAAGATATTCCCTCATAGTTGGGTTACTTGGGCTGGGTGCATCAGGGTCCACCATGACCTGCAAGATTAGTATACATGCATGAATGAGCATGATTTAGCTTAATGAAGAAGATGAGAAGTTTGATTTTAGGTTTAAGAAAAGTAAAAGGTTGTACCAAAGTGTAAAGGGTCCTGAGATCATCTCCACCAACCTCAACTCTTGGAGGGATGATTATTTGGGAGGGTTTGAGTTCACCACTGTTGATCACTTCTTTGTTATGGTTGTACACAACTCTCAGAGGAATCGAACATGCAAATGGTTCCACCACATCTCCTATTACACGTCCAACAACAAGAGGGTTCGTTGTTCCACGCATTATTTCAATCTTATTTGCTTTTCTTTTCTCACTTTCCTATAATTCATATCAAGGACATGGCTTCCATTTATATATATGCAACTGCTGTAACATCATCAGATTCTCATTTTTTTCTTTTCATTTTGTTCTGGAAGGACTTCCAACATGTTTTAAGCGTTTAACGATTATCTTTTTTCTGTAGGAAAATTATCCTATAATTTTTTTTTTGACTCTTATTTTTTATTTTTTGAGATAATTTAGTATGAGTCATTGATTCTTTTAAAGAAAAATATAGTTATATATTAATTCATGACTCACAATAAATCATATCAAAAAATAAAGGATATAAGTCAAAAGATAAAAACCATAATATCATTATACTTTTCGGTTTTCGGTATATATGCTTGAGAAAAAAACTAAAATTTTGCGGTACAAATTGTGTAACAAGCATATATATATATATATATATATATATATATATATATATATATATATATATATATATATATATATATAAAAGTGTGTGTGTATAAGCACATTAACATGCATTTGCATTGAATAGCCAAAAAAAAATTATGACATAATTAAGATCACTACTGGTTGTAAACTGTGATGTAAAACTTTCATTCATCATCTTATAGTACTTCTCACAGGATTAATGGAATACTAACACATAAATAAGAGCAGTGTTTGATGGTCCCTCACACTGTATTACTGGAAATCTATGACTTAAATATAAAAATTAAAGACGTGTATTGGATTAGGGTTCAAATTCTATTTGAAAAAGTATTTTACATGTATAATTTTCCTTACTTTTATATTTCTTAATATAACTTTAAACAAAGTACTAACTCTATATATTTTACATGTTTTTATATATTATTCTTATACTTAAATATGTTTTTGGTCCCTCAAGTTTCAGTAAAATTTGGAATTACTCCCTCTTCGAAACTTTATACCAATTTAGTCCTTCATCCTTAAAAGTGCGTGAATTTAGTGCTTTTAACCAAATTTTGTTAAGTTTATCTGACGTTTCAAGTGCATTTCATGATAGTATTTGAATCGTTTACACCATTTGACACATTTTCGTTTTAATATTAACTCAAATATTATTATAAGATGCGTTTAAAATGTCAAATAAACTTAACAAAAATTAATAAAAAGGACTAAATCCACGCATTTCTAAAGATGAAGGACTGGATTGGTATAAAGTTTCAAAGAGACACTAATTTCAAAATTCACTGAAATTTGAGGGACTAAAAACATATTTAACCCAAAAAAAAAATTTACATTTCAAAAAAAATAACTCTCAAAATCCTTTTATACTTTACACATTTTTTTATTATAAATATTTTGATATCATAAATTATATATTCTCCACTGAGTTTGTTCTCACTCAATCATTTTCTCTCAATATAGAAGTTGTGTACAAAGAAATAAGGTTATTGTCGATATATATGTATAAAGAGAGAATATAGAACAAAAAATTGTTCACAATAAAGGTTTGGATTCTTTCACCTTTTGAATCTTCCTATCAAAATTTAGTAATCGAGTTTCATGACCTCAGAGTATTGCCATCATTAAGGTCGAGTTTTGAGATCATTTTTCAAAATAACTAATGCATTATTTGACTTTCTTTGTTCAATGCAAGGTTTATACACCTTATTTTCTTAATTAATAATAATTTAGATACTACTTATTTTTATTTCATAAGTGACTTTGATTTTTCTTAATACACTCTTCATCTCTACCACTATCTTAGAATGTTATAACTGAAATTCGTTCCTTGTTGAATTGAAGTATTATCAATTTCATTATTTAAGTTTGTTAGACTTTGTAAAGCCCTTTTCCTTTTGTTATTAATAAAGCTTGTTATCTATCTACATAATATTCTCTTTTATATATAAGTTTCTCATTTTTCTTTTCATTTTCATCTTTTTCAAGATAAAAAGGTATAAATAAAAAGAATAAATGCTAGTTAAACATATTTCAGTTAACAACTTTTAAGTTTTGTTGATGAGTAAATATAACGTTTAGAGACGAATTTAAATTCTCTATTGTATCTTTATAATACACTGATTACCACTAATTTTAACTTTTTAAAATATATTAAAAAAATATTTAAAATATTAACACAATATATTTTTAATGTTCAATAAAAAACAACACTACAAAAATCAATAAAAAATTTAGATTCGTTTAAAGACTCGTATTTAAAAATGTTATTTTGACGTTAAACCTAATTGATTATAAAAACCTCTAAACCTAACTGTTGTAATTGATTATGCAAGTTTCTAAACTTTATTGTCATACGCTTTAGTTAATCAATATGTATGTCAACTTTTTTTATCAATAAACTAAAATAATATTCAAAATGATCAATTCTTTGTAAAATTTATAAATAGCAACACAATTTATGTTAAAATAACACAGGGATCAATGGTTATACTTAGGTCATGATTTTAGCTTGTCATTATTAGCCAAACATTAAAAACATAAAACAAAAATTAAAATGAAAGACATTATATAAGAGCAAGGAGATACCTTTGTATACGAAATCTTTTTTATCCTGAAGTTTTTTTTTCCTCTTGCAACCCTTATTCACGCAAACCTTTCAAAAGAAAACTTAAATGTAATAATATGTGAAAAATGATCTCTACTTAATTTCCAGCTTATGATTCGATTAGATAGTCTACTATTAATTTGGCATACCATTATATTCGTTTAAGTTGGTGAGCAAGATCATTATACGAAAAATTAGACCAATCAACGAATCAAATATGTTAACAAGTACAAAACTCTATCGGAAATGCAAAATTATATATTATATATGGCTACTGACTGTCAAAAGTTCATCGTAAAATTTTATTAATGATATAAAATACATCGGTAATTATTGACAGCCCAAATCTTTCTTCATCTTTTTCTTCTTCTAATTTGTTTTTCGTCTTCTTTCTATTATTTTTCTTCCTCCTTTGTTGTTCGTTATTGTTATTGTCACCACTGCTGCATCCTCCACCTTTGACTCCTCCTCCTCTTTCTCTTCATTTTTCCCCTCCTCCTTCTTCACTTATTCTTCTCTTCTATTCATCCTCCTGCATTTAATAATTTATAACACACTCTTAGTCCTATTTAGCAAGAAAATAAGACATATTTTACCGACTAAAATACCAACAAATTTTAAAGATTTTAATGAACGATGGATTTATCAATGAATTTTCAAAAGTTAAATTACCAATAGATTTATCAAAAAAAAATTATTCAAAAGTTCAATTACCAATATTTAAAAAAAAAACACTACAGACGAATTTATCAATGGATTTTATGACAATATGATCAAAGTTGAAGCAATAACTTTGGCCTCCATTTTTCAGATGAATTTTTAGAACAAAAATATTCGACAATAATAAAAATTTGCATTACCAATGACTTCATTACCAATGAAATATTCATCTGTAATTAAAATCCTTAAATTTGGTGATAAATTCTATTTTACAAAAAAGAAAAAATTCCATCGATAAAATTTGTTAATAAATCCTATTTTACAAACATATTCTTTTTATTGATAAAATTTCATCAATAATATAATATTTTCTTACAATGGATGAACACTCAAATTTAATATCAATAATCGATCTTTCAACAAAGAATTTACCTAAAAAAATTAAATACAATTAAAACATAAGTCTAATTATCATAAGAAATTAACACTACTGCATCGAATTAAAAATCATAAAACAATAAATTTATGAATATTTTTTTTCTTTATATTTTGTATAGTTTTTTATTTTTATTCAATATAAAATTTATATATATATACCTTAAATTAGGTGTGTATTTCGGATTATTAAAATGGTACGAAGTACATTCAAGATTTTATATTTTTATTTTACAAGTTTGTGGGTAAATTGGTTGTTGTATTGTTTGTATGGGATTGTTGGAGTCCCTCATTGAAAAATGATTTGTTTTTGAATCAAATTTATTTTTTATTTTATGAATATGTGAAGCATAGTATGATGGTCCACTTATACTTTTTTTTGAGGGAGTAAGAAATAAAGAGAGAATTTCCTTATTCTAGATTTGTGGAGGCAGATACGAAAGTAGATGATAAAATTCTTCGCTGATTCAATTATTCGAAAATATGCAAAGTATCATTGTCAGAATATGTCCACTCGTAGCAAAAATAACAATGACAATGTATAATAACTTTTCTTAAATATTATATTGTCACTTCAATTTCGATAATGAGATCATTAAATTATAGTTTATATCAAAAAAATTTAAAATTGAACCATAATATGAGGTAAATACATTATTTTATCTCTTTTTGCAAAATTTTAAATTCAACTAAGTCTGAAAATGAATATTATATTGATTTATCCCCAATTACTTTATTGTTACTTTAATTTCACACGTTACATCGAAAGATTCACGTCAAATAAAAATAAGACAATTTTATAATATATAATTAAGATATAAATTTTATTTTATAAGTTAATTTTGTAGAGTTGAATTAGACACAAATATTACGAAATTTCAGATTTCTGGGAACGAAGAATGTATGATACTTATCTTATGAAAATGTGAAAGTTACGTAATTGTGTGGTGACGGTGACTATGATATTTATTTATGTGGAAGTAAGAAATAAAGATAGAATTTTGTTATTATTCTAAATGCGTGGAGGCAAATGATAAATTGTTGAGTGATTCAAACATATTCTAAAATGTGCAAAGTATGATTTTAAGAATATCTTCTTTTGTTTCTCCACTCCAAGAGCTAAAAGGTGGCATAAAGTAAGAATCAGAATTTTTAATATCACATTTTGCTTTTCTAAATCTATATCTATCCAACATATTCTTTTATTTTCGATCCACATGATTTTTTTTCTTCCTTTTCACAATATCCCTCTCAAATATTCTGTTTATATATGAGTACAATAATTTCATATAGAAAGTTTCTAGCTTTGTAATTACATTAATATACAAATATTATGTTTCAAAGGATATAATCCTTTTAATGTTTTTTAATTCTTATTATTAACTTTGATTAGTTTGGGATGAAATCCCTAATAAAGTAATAAAATCAATTAACATGATTGAGTGTGTAGTGATATATCAATTATTATTTTATATAAATTAGGTAATCAAACATAATTTATTTTATTTTTAATATATTATAATAAATATTGTGCTTTCTTTTTTAAAAAATGTGATGATAATATTTAAGAAACAAATTGCAGTACAAATAATAATCATTGCTTGTGACATGATAGTGAAATAAATTATATACTTCTATAAAAAAAAATTGAGTTAAAAGTATAAAATGTTTCAAAACTAAAAATTAGAGTTCATAATATACTAAAGTAAATAACATGCAATTATCTTACTTACATAACATAATTGAATTATATATGTATCCAAAAATAATTTAAAACACTGTGCAGAGGAAAAGAGAAAGAAGAAAAATAGAAGAATGAGGGTGTTATTTTGAAGAACATATAAAGTAGAAAAAGAAGAAAAGAAAATAAATATTTTGAAGAGAAAATTGAAGAGGATGAATATTTTGGAAGTGAATCAGAGAAATGCAGTGTTTGTGGTACCTGAAAATGTCAACGGAATCATTTTAGTTAGCAAAACCTGGAAAGCAAGAGAGAAAGAGGAAACAGCTTTTTCAGTATCTTCCTAAGAGGAATCTTTCAAAGTTTGGAGAAGACAAAGTTTGAAATATTCTTTTTCCTTTTTTTTTCCTAGGTTTCTTTTCAATCACCTTTCTTTGTTGCAAAATATTTTCTTTGGTTTTTCGTGCTGATTAATCACCAGTTCAGCAAAAGTGTGGACTTATTAAAATGCAGAAGAAGGATCATTAATTTTTCTATAGTTAAATTTTAATATAATTGATTTTATATACTACCAAACATTATTAAAATTGAAAATGCAGAGTTGGTATAGGAAAAAATGTTGTTAGTTAGGAATATAAAGCAGCGTCCCATAAGTTCATATTTCTAGTCCCATACTTGTTTGGACCGAAAGAGTAAAAAAAAATTAAGAAAAAGATGATTCAAAATGTTTAAATGGATTTTAATCTTTCGGTGAGTCGGTTCATCATTGGTTTGAGTAGGATTGGGTTAAAAATTTTCAGTTTTTTCAAAAGTAAGTTAAACTTAATCTGGATTCGAGCCGGGTTGAAGGTGAATTGAACTTCACTTAACCTGGTGATTCAAGCCGGATTCAAGATGATGACTTATAACCCACCAACAACATTTTATTAATTTTTATCATTTTTTTAAAATTATTATGATTATTTATTACTTTTAATCATATACATTAACAAATTGATTTTTTAGATATTAGGATGTTCAATAATGTTTTAATAGTTTGGTTTGGATGTTTAATTTATCTGCTTTGTCAAGTTATATATGTTGATATTTAAATGTTTAACTACTATATTTATAATAATATTTGAATAATTAGGTAAACACTTTAGATATACTATTATAAAAAAATAAATTAAGTCAATCCACTCTCAAATAAATATATAAAATATATTGTAAAATAAAATATTTGTAAATGAGTTAATCCATTAACTCATCAACATTTGGTAAATTGATTCTAAAATTTTTGACTCAAAAAAAACAAGTTGAGTTGATACTCTTTTATCTTAACCTGTAGTGATCCAATTCGTATGAGCTAGATTAACTCATTTTAATATCTCTACTTTTAGTATATATGAGAAGCTTCACCCTTTAACTTTAATTGATATTTAATATTGTTACACTGTAATGCAAAATTTAATTTTGGACTATAAAATTCATAACGGAAAATTATATTTTGAATTATATTTTAAATTTGCATCACCATTATACAATCCAGAGTATGAATTTTATATATCATACAATCTAAAATATAATTTCCATTTTAAATTATCTTTTAAATTTGCATACAGATTATATAATTAAAAATATAAATTTGTATTATGGTCAGAACGTAATATGCCGAATTTACATTATGGATGTAAAGTTTCAAATGCAAATATACATTTCATATTATGAAATTCAAAATATATAAAATTAATATTTCTGAATTACAATCTAAAATATCTAAGTATTACATAATCGAAACTATAATTAAAATAAAAAAAAATCATATATCATTCTTTTCTATTAATTTCAAATGCGGTATAATTAAAATTTTAGAAAGTATAGGGTGGTGAAAGAAAACATAGAGGTGCAGGAAGAAATTCCTTGATAAGAGAAATGATGTTGATCTTTTCTATCACCCCTATAGTATGAACTAAAAGAGACCTTACTTAAAAAACATTTTTATCCTAATGTTGCATTAAAAAAATTTAACTAGGAAACAGAATTGTATTATCTTTTTCTAATTGAGTTTATATTAAACCACATTTGTAATTTTTTGTTTTAAAATAAATAAGTATTCCCTTTATGTTTTCAGTAAAATGATATACATACTTATACTTATCTTCTAAATAAACATTCATTCCTCATGTTTTTAGTAACTACACATATTTAACTTATATTTTCCTAAAAAAATGCCAGTCAACTCCCTTAATTGTTTTAAAATGTTACATTAACTAAAATTTAAATTAAAAAAATTATAAATTGAAAATATAAAAATTAAATATTTTCTGTAAACAAACAAATTGAATGGTTTCAATATGATAAGGTGAGCGTCATAAAGATTAAAATGTTAAAATATTAGGGAGATGAAGGTCATTTATCCAAAAACATAATATGCATTTAAAAACTAGAGAGAAGTTTGAAGGTTCAGCAAAATGAGCTTATGAATTACCTCAAGCCATCACAAGCTCAAGTTAAATAGAGTTGATAAAATGAAATATTTTATAATAAATTAAAAAATAGAACTCGAATTGGACTGATTTTTTATCTTTTAATTCAGTGTACATTATATATTATATGAAATCTTTAATTATTCATTATGAAGTTTAATTCTTATATATTATGTATTGCTAAATACATAAAAGAAATCAAAAAATAATATTTATTTTAAAAATTTAATATGTTTAACACACTAACTCATTGTGAAACTATCTTTCTGAACTAATATTTTCAATATCGTATGAATTAAAAATGCATATTGAAGTTTTAATGTGGCGGTTTGTCCAATACATATTGGCTTTTCAAAGCAATTAACTTCATAGAAGCTTGACTTGAATAACTTGGAACATGTAAGAGGTGCTATAAAGGAAGACCAGTCAAAGGATGTGTAGTGCACAAAATACACTCCTATGAAACCGAAAATCCAAAAAAAATAGTGTATCAAGGCTCAACCCTCCATTACAAGCTTATAACAGTGTATTTCATACATATTTTGTCTAGACACAAGTTTTCCTAGCCCATTAAGCTAAAGACTAATTTCGTTCCTTGTACAACTCTGCTATGACCACCATAATAAAATCAAATACAAGTTCTCTATTATTGTATACATCATTCTCACGAACGCAAAAATGTTAACTACGACTACTGATCAGATCAAGCTAACAAACAGAAACCATTCCGTAATTCCTAATAACGATTTGGTATTCGTGAGCACATCCAATACGATAGCAAGAACAAGGGTAAATCATAATTTTCATATCAATTCGATTGATTTCCACAGAAGCATCAGACACGTCAAAAGATGCGTCAAACCACACTAAGATACGAGTAGCCAAACTATAACTCATCAAGGAAAACTGATTTGAAATTTTCAGGATGTGTTAAAAGTAATAGCAAAAATGCATTTCACCATATTCCTCATACAAATTTAGGTAAGACAAGCATGTGCATCAATACCTAAATTGACAAACATATCGTACAGAATATATGACGGTCGTTTAGATGTATTTTAGACCAGAGATATACTGTTGCCTAGTAATTAGATACTGAGCCAGGGAATATATAACTCCTAATATACCCAAGATCTTAATCTTGAGTACATCTGTACATGCAATGGGAAGCAGATTAAGAGGCAAAGTTATCCACGGGGGTGAGTCACTTTGCTTTGTATGGCTCCACACGTACCTGTTGAAAAGTATATGACTGGGAAATGTAAGAATGAGAAGGGCTAAATTCTTCACCACGAAAATCCAGTCTGGTCCACCAATTTGAAGACCCCATCCACTATTTCCTTGCCAAACGTCTTCCCATATGCTGTAGAGGGTAGTTAAAACAAAGTAGGCTGATATGACTACAGTCACAGGAAAGTATCTATGTTTGTCCCCAAAACCAGCAACAAAATCAGAGTCCTGATTAAGTAGCAGAAGGATGGGAGCCAGGAAAAATATGGCACGGTTTGAGCCACCGGTAAGATTAACATTCAGGACAAGACATATAGCAAAGCACAATACTGTGGCAACATTTCCAACAGCTGGCATCCAGGCTCCATCTGCAGCCATCCTCTTTATTGTAAAGGATGGTGCTGTAGTAGCCCGACGATGCTGCATAAACCTCATTCTTGGCAGGAAAGTAGAAGATGCATTTTGATTAGCATGATTTTGTCTGACTCCACCTGAATCAATAGCCTTCTCCCGCAAAATCGAAGCAAGTTTATACTTTATCTCCAAAGCTATAAGCATGAAGATTGCTGCATACAAACCTAGAAGAGATATCCGGGCACCCTCAATTGCTAGCAATGTTGTAAGCTTCTTCTCCTCCTCACCCAAAGTTCCCAGCTCACTTTCTTCAATAATATTTCTAATTCTCAGCTGGCCCTCCAAAAGATAAGTAACAGGAAAGAGAGCCACAAGTAGAGCAAACACCCAGGGTAAAACCTTTGTGCTTGTAGCAGAGGGCAGATGAGTGAAGACAACAAAAACGGAGGCACAAACCATAGTGACAACAATGAGAACATGCAGAACGCCAGCCCAGAGAAAGTATTCAGCAGCAATATAAATACCAAGGGCAATCCCCATAGCAATGGAGTAAAATGTCCGTAATTCAACAATGTACTTGATGGGTATAATGGATGTAACTGATGCCAGAGTCAGCAAAATTGCAATAATAAGAAGCCAAGAAGGCCAGGTAGGCTTGCCAGCTGTATATCCATAAATTGAGATATCATCAGCAGAGTGACGGGCAGTCTTGATCAGGTCTGACTGGTAACTCAATGACACAGGAAGAGGGGGCTGCATCAGAATAAAAAGTAGACCAGTCGCGACTACCAGCACTAGACATCTTTTGGCAGACTGAAAAGAAAACAACAGCTTATGGTCAATCTTTAGAAGCAGCTAAAAAATAAAGACATGACTGATTACTTTGTCAAACACAGATAATGTTTACTTGGTCGTGAATCAATTTACTGGCAAAAGTTAGCAAATTATAATGGATGTCATAAAATCCCCATTCCCAAAATAAACAATGAAAAACACAGGATTAGATAGATACACATACCAAAACATGTGAGAAATGAATAGCAACAATTGGAACACAAGCCAATCCGGTCAACAGTATACAGAATCCCAAAATTAAACCATCAGAAGGAGACCTTCCATTCCACCACTGGAGAGCTTCAAAAATTGTTTCACGGCAGAACCATACAGACAAGGCAACTACACAGGCGTGTGCATAACCTTGCCATGGTTTCATCCTAGAAGTTGTTTTTGATCTTTCCCTACAAAATCCAACAACAGTGAATTACCACAAGTTTGAAAATAAAGTCTAGAGGTCAAAAATATGTAGGTTACTTAAGGTAGGATCCCCCAAAACTGACAAATTCCAGAGACTGACAAAGTTACCTGTAAAGAAGCAATGGAGGGGAAACAGCCAACAAGAGAACTGCTGAAACCCATACAACAGACTTTGATGAAATAAACAACATGGCTATCTTTGAAAAATAGAGGCAAGTCAAAATCCAAACTGCTTTTCCTCCAATTCGATTATCCACGGATAGCCTTCTCACCAAAGCCAAACCCAATAAAGTTGTCATCACAACCATATAGCTAGGATACATCACCTCATCCTCAAATCCATAATAGTAGATGCTAGAATAATTGAAAAAACGGTTCTCAATGTAGCATAAGAGCAGCGCATGACTTATCAGACTGGCCTCAGATAAAAGGTTCAACTTTGAAGGTAGTAGAGCCAAACCAGGAATAGCCATAGCCAAGACAGAATTTGCTATTATGAGTTTGCAAAAAGATTTAAGGGACATCCCTGCCATCCAAATGTTTAAATCCCAGAAGTTGTGCAGAACAAACCATGTAACCATCAAGCTTCCAAGAACAACAAAAGCAAAGTATGACACTAGGCTCTTCTTTTCAAAAAACCGAGCCAAATAAAAGCCCGCAACTGCAGGGAGAGGGAGGAACTGCAAATCAAAGGGTGAAATATGTCAGAAAAAGAAAGAAAATCTAAATGTGTTATTTGGAAAAAATATATATTAACCCAAACATAAGCAATATTATCATCATCCACCAACGAAGTCAGCACTCCAAAAGTTGAATTCTTAAGAAAAATGCAGGCAGTTAACCAACCAGTTATTTCATGAAGCAATATGAATAACAGCATATTAAGCTAGGTTTTCTGCTTTCCACATCTTAGACAGGTGGTTTAGTGGATCAGCAGCTGTGCTAAAGAACACTAGCAAATATAATTCAAATGTTACAAGGATTAATTATTTAATACATATAAAACCGAAATTTGCATTAAAATTAAGCATACCAGTTTTAATTACTATAAGGCTCGGAAAGTCCATTTCTCACTTATATTTAAGACTGAACTAAGGAGCTTAAACCCAGGTAACCTAGATGTTAAAACTGCTTATTGCTTAATGGTTTACATAACCTGATCTCCACCATATCTCTGTGTGCCAGCACACCCAGAAATCAAAAGATTGACCTTGAATATGTATTGGCATAAATCTGCGTTTCCCATACTAATACAAAACAATAGCACGAGATAAGCATACTTACATCAGAAAATTTTATATTGCACTACCATGAAAAAATTATAATACAATAAAATTACTAATAAAACCAAAACAACCAACTAAGGCTTGCCTATCATAAAACATATAAGTCAACAAGATTAAGCACCAATATGTGTGTGTGCAGATTGAATCTCAACTTACGAACAGATTAGGGACATAATCAAACAGCATCAACTTGATCAAACTGGTGGATAAGTGGAAAAGGAGTTTGGATCAGCTCTTTCTATGGCAACACTGATTGATTTGGTTCTTGATTTATAGAAGTATCTAACCAATCAAGATAATACCAACCAAACAAGTAACAAAAAGGAGCAGCCAAGCCACCACAAATCTCACCATTTTGCCCAAGCTCACCCTCTAATCAAACACGTCACACAATATATATATATATATATATATATATATATATATATATGGTATATCTTTAGATGGATCCTACTGTACATCTAATGTTTTCTTCAAAACGTTGCAAGAAGCTTAACATTTTTTAACTGTATTTTTAAACCTCTAACCTTGACTACTATACATATTTTATTCAGCTCGGAATAGATTAAAAAAATGCACCAAATGGAAATATACAGACGTAATCTAGTACACAGTGCAAGAATATGTGCCTTTAAAGGGGAGATGTTGACGAAAACATTTGAAGGTTTAGAATGTAATAGGTCAGGATAATGACTTTTGTTAAAAGGTGACAGTATAGCATATAGACAGATGAGAGTAAGAAATTTACAAGCCGTGTGGGGGGATCATGGGGTTAGAATTGGGTCTGTTTGGGTGCTGTCTCAGTTTTGTATAATGATGTCCAAAACGTAACTTTATTCATAGCCATTCTAATTTACTATATATGTTAAACTAGAATAATATACACAGAATGGCCTCATTTACTTATCCTAATTACCAACAATTATTGTATACGCCAGCAGCACTTTCAGTGGTCAATAGTGAAATAAAAGAAAAAATATAAAAGATGACTATAGTTTACACAGATTTCTACTCTAAATTTATAATGAAGCTATAAAGCTTTTAGAAAAAAAAAAAAAGAACAAGCCGACTTCTGAGGCTAACTTGAATCTAATGATCTGTAATTTTCCCATCATCGCGTATACATATTAGATCCACGTTTCCACCCAAGTGTGCCAAAAAACACACGTTAAGGAAAAATTGTTTCAGGACAATACACAATGAATTTGTTACAATGACAGGCGTCAAAGGGGTTTGACCAACAATTTAATAAAACTTGTAATTGTAACACTAGCTCGCTCCTACACCAAGTAGCTTCACAACGAAGCAAAAATCTAAAGACTAAACGGTGAATAAAATTAACAATTCTAAATCTGCTTACCAGCAAGGGAAACCCCACAACAACTGCTCCAGCAGCACTGACCACAATAGCAGAAGTAGTGAAGGCAACAGAGCTGAGGGCATCGGAAACCAAACCCATGGCATAAGCACCCGCAGCAGCAGACCCTCCAAGCATGGTAATAGTCACAAGAACATAATTCAGCGGCGGGGGCACCTGAATGTACCTCCCAAAGGCATGGAAAACCACCCTGACCTCCAATGCAACGACGGCAAAAACCAAAGCAACAGCGCCATTGACGATACGAATGCTGTGGAGCTGGTTGGGGTTGCTGGTGACCCACCAGAGCGCCCCTCTGGTGGAAGCATAGAGCTGAAAGAGGAAGGGAAGAAAGAAGAGGAGGATGAGGTCGCAGAAGGAAGCAGCGGAAGAAAGAAGGAGATTGTAATGGGAGGCAATGTGAAACAGGAGAGGAACGAAGAGAAGGTTCAGTGTGTGGATGCAACTCTCCAGGGGGCCGAGGATGAAGCTGTCACGGGGAGCCTCGCCGCCGTGATACCTGGCCTCGTGTTTGGTCTTGAAGGAGGAGACGCGAGGGACGGAGAAGAGCCAGTAAAAGCAGCAGTTGAAGGCGGCGAGGTAGTAGGCGGCGTTGTTGATTCCGACGGCGGCGATGGCAGCCCAGGCGAAGAGGGAGGAGGCGGAGATGGGGAGGCAGGCGAAGAGCAGGCGCTCGAGGGCAACGGCGATGGAAGGGTTTTCGAGGAGGAGCCACCTGAACTGGAGAGAGGACCAGACGCCGAGGAGAAAGGTGGTGTGGGCGCAGAGGAAGGAGGCGATGGCAGCGACAGCGACGGAGGAGTTGAAGGCGGCGAGGAGGGAGGAGGAGGCGGAGAGGAAGAAGGCGAGTTGGGCGAAGATAAGGGAGAACCACACGGCGAAGAAGGCAGCGGGCTTGAGGCTGAGGGCGTCGAGGATGTAGGAGATCATTAAACCAACGACGAGGGTGGCGACGACGGGGGTGCCGCCGAGGTCGAGGAGGAAGAGGGCGGATGGGACCAGGGCGATGGCGATCCAGTAGTTGTGGGCGAATGATGAGGGGGTTTTGAGGGATCTGGAGGCGGAGGCGGAGGAGACGCCATTGCCGTGGGCGTGACGCGACGGCGAAGGGTGGGAGTCGTTAGGGTTTGGGGAGGAGGAGGAGGAGAAGGAGGGGGCGCTGTTGGATGAGGCCAAGGATATGTGGGGGCGAAATGCGCGTGGTTGCAGCATTTTACAATTTCTTCTTCACTTTGCTCCTCTCACCAAAACTCGATCGGTGAAGAAGCTAATCGATCACTTCATTCATTCATTCGTACATTCATCCGCACCGGAACTAGCTACAGTAAACTCCTTCTCAACTCTATTTTTTCTTTGGTCAAACTCGTTGCTTCTCTTCTGTCTCTGTCTCTGCATTTCGTGGGCCTTCATTTTCTCAAACATTGCCGCGCTCCTTTATTGGGCTTACACTGTGCTATTTCTTTTCTGGCACTTTTCCCATCTTATTCTCACTCACCCCTTTTTTCACCAAAAATATTCTCGCCTTTGCTTTTCGCACCTCCATCCTTTTAATGCAATTACCAAATGATTTTAAAGTTCTTACACTTTTCGTAAATTTATTACACGTCACATTCTGAAAAAAATGTATTACGACACGATAATTCTAAAATACTGTGGAGTAAGATTTATTACCATGAAGTAAATGTTTCCAATAGTTTAAAATTTATTCTAAAATGTTCTGTTCTGAAAATACAAAAGTTATAATTTTTTCAAAATACATTTTTTTTTCTAGAAGGTCTTCAAATATTTAATCGGAAAACTTTTTAATACATCAAGATAACATTTTTCAGAGTGTAAAAATTTTAAAAGTTCATTTTTATCAGTCCAGTTTAATGGAGAGGTGTAGTGCAGGTGCCAAAAGAAAAGGCTAAGTATTTTCCAAGTGTCATTTCATTTTTGTTAAGACCGCTCCATGTGGACTATTACAAAAAGATCCAAAAAGTAGAAACCTACAGTGTGGCTTGTATATATTTGGGCTCAAAGAAACGCGTCGTGCCTACCTTGGAAGACTTGTGTTCTATGTGCGCTATTTCCCATCTGCTTCTTTGTTCTTGCATTCTACAATAATTGAGAGTTTTAATTACAGCCTTAATTTTCCTAATAATGGGTAATTAAGCTGCTATAAAATGAAATAGAGAAGCTATGGTTTAGATTGAGTTAAAAAAGAAAAAAAGTGTTTGGTAGATGGGCATAAATATCCTCATTATTTTTTGTGTCAAATCCAAAAGTTACAGAAGGAAGTAACTTATTGAGACGAGTCCAACTTGTGTCAGACAGTGGAACCAAACACGCAACAAGTTGTGCTGGAAGAAAGCGCGATGTGTCTTTCGTCCGAAGAGGTGTGTTTTGTGCGTGGGTACACTTGCCTGTCTCTTCGATCTTGCATCAGTATGTCACAGACACAGAGTGACTTACGTTAGGAACAACTTGAACGTAAAACCTAATTACATTACAGCTTGAAGAGGAGTTTTCGTAGGAGGATGATATTCACTCCTATTTTGTTGTCGGCATCGTATAATTTTGAAACTGTGATGCCTGCACTTTCACATATGAAGCTTAATTAAGTCCCATGATAATGACCGATGGGACGGGTGGTTCCCCTTAAATGCCAGTGCAGCCACCTGTTACGCGCATTTACGCTATGCAACAGCACTTGTGCAGGAATCATTATCGTCCTCATTAATATCCAAGATTATTTTCTTGCCTCCTCCTCCTCCTCCTGGTGGCGTACAATTCACTCCATTTCTTCTTTTTTTAGATACTGCTCTTCGGTGTTCAAACCTTTTCAAATGAATAAATAAATATCATTCGGTCCAATAACTCTTAATAATTGCACACAAATATGCATCGGTCTTTTTTTTGTAGTCATTCTCTAGCATGGTCTCAAATGAAGCTACCTGTGTTTGTGACACTTTTTGATAGAATTCAAACATTTTATAATGCTACGGATAACATCATATATCATAATATATTCTTCACATTCATTCACAAAGCTGCGTAATTGTACCGCTGGATCGTTACTCGGAGGTTTTAGTACGGAAAAGGTTCACATAGGACCACCAATCACCCACACTTACTACCTAACACCCCAGCTCAGTTCGTGAACGATTCTGCTAAGAATTATTGTGCACGTTCAACTACTGTATCTGGAGAAAGGGTTTAAATAAAATTAAACAAAATCTCTCCAACCAAAGTCTACATTACTGGACTGTCAAGTGCAACTACCACATACTAAACGATGATCAAGTCACAACAAATACATTTATAGGGTGTGTGTGTGTGTATAATGTTAATAATACTAAATAAATGATGATCCTTGACCTTTTCTAAGGTACTCCGTCTCTTCACTATCAGATAAGGTAGGTCACTAATCATCGGTGTTACTTTTGGTGGGAGGGTTTTCAGGTACTGAAACTTGGGTGGAATACTTTTTAATTCTCAGAGAAATAAGTACACTAGACAAAATACCAACTACAGGAAAAAAGTAGGACCAAATTTGAGATTTCTTTGAGCCAGAGGCCGTAGCAACAGCAGCACCAGCAAGGCTTCCTATAGATGTATTCTGCAAGATCATGGGAAGACATCCAATGGAGGTAGGAAGAAGAAAATCCAAAAGAAACCGAACTTCAGTAGCCGCTAAGGTATAGTTAATAACATAAGAGGGCACAGGTGAGAAGCGAGCAAGAAGAACAAATTTCCAACCATCTCGCTCAACTCCTCTAGAGATCATGTGAAAATATCTGTTTCTTTTGGCCCACTCCATTGCTGAGCTTGAACTCCTGAATACCAACCTGAAAGAACCCAAAATTCAGCATAGACAAACAGAGAGAAACACCCTAGAAATTACATGCAAGCTTAAGTTAGCACATGCAATTAAATCGACCATACGTCATTAACGCGTGTATACCTTTGTTACTAACTAGACTAGTTAAACTATAATAGTATTCAAGTAAAAGCCCCGTTCACTAAACCTATGAATTAGCGTTTATTGTTGACTTGTATATACACTGGCAGCTCTTATTGGCAGTCGGTGGTAAAGTCAAATATGCAAAAAAACTAAAATGGCGATGATTTTCTTGAATATCTATTCTGATAAAGCAATAAAGAAGAACTCAACACGTTTTGTGCCCAACTTGAATTAGACGTCTATTATTCTTCCCATTCCCAAGGACGTAAATTAGGTCCACCTACTTGAGCCTGAGGCGGAGATACAATTTACGTAAACATAGATAGACTCAGGGTTTCAACAAATTCACAAATGTTTTGGTACAATGCCAGCACCAAAACCTCTACAAACTAACCAAGGACACCGAACCAATCCAATTTCTGTCTTCTAAAACCGGGTTACCACATACTGGTTATTACTTCCTTAACATGAGTTAACAGTTAGCAAATGTTTATAATTACGAAGGTCATCGACATGGTACCCTAAGACAATTTGTACTGATTGAAATTGGTTAAAAACTACAAAATAATCAGTGATGTTCATTAAATATGAAGGGGGACTCATACAACTTTATTATCATGGATTATTTCAGATTATAGTAGCAAGAAGTGTATTAAAAGGGTTGTGTTCCAAAGTGTGTCATTGTTTCTCTAATTATTTTATACTCATATATAGGGTAATAGTTTATATTGAAATGCAAAGCGAAAAATAGTCAGAAAGACCAAATAGGAGAATATAACCTCTGCAAAGAAAACAAAAAAGATAAAACAAACACAAGTCAGCACAAATTTGCCTACGCTATTTTGCTTACAATATTTGCCCAAAAGATTCCCACAATAAAAGGCATAAAGCTTAACTTAAACAGGAAAACACCAAATAGACAACGATACTAAAGTTCGTGGCACTCCTTTTCCATAGACAAAAGGAAATCCAAATTCCAATTAAGTTTTTTAGAGCCATCAAATGAACAAGATTGAAGAGGACCAAGGTGTTAAAAAACAGTCCACAACCACGGTTTCAACCACCACAATATCTAGATCTTTTTATGTCTGAAACCACAATTATGGCCACGTTTATCCTTATTTTCCCTCAAAACACAACAAAATCGCTGTCATACTTTAAAACCTAAATGAGGACTAACAGCAGAGGATAACTCATTGTTCCCTCTACTCACTGGACTAATCAAGCAAGACGTGATCTCCAAATTGTTCGGATCAATCAGATAGTTTCCATTGCGGTAACTGGCTAAACACTTAAACATGAGCTAATCAGTCTTAAATGCAGCCAGAAAATAACAGAAATTCCGAGAATTAGTTTGATCAACCACAGCTAGTGTTCCTAGGCCAAAATCAACTATCAATTAATCGTTCCTTAATAACGAATTGACAATTAACAAGCTAAAAGCACATTGAAAGCAAAGTCAACGACTACAGTAGTTCTAATTGTTCTCCCAAATAAAAAATAAGCGAAGTGACGTGAAGAAGAGGTACAAACCTGCCGATGGAGAAGGAGAGTGAGGCGGCGAGGATTTTGGCGGAGAAGACGCACAAGACGGAAGGGAAAAAGCCGAAGAGAAGAGGAGCGGCGGTTTCGAAGAAGATTGCAGAGGGCAAACAGAGGGCGATGGAGATCGTGTGGAGCGACAAGTACAAAGGGATCGCCCAAATCCCTAACTTCTCCGACCATTCTCTCGCCAACTTGAAAGACGCCTCCCTGTCCCATCCACCGCCTTGCCACCCTCTCCACGCCGCCACTGCCACCGCCAACAACGCCACTTTCCACCACCACCCCCGCCCCATTGTTGCCGCGATTTGGATTCTGAATCAACCCACCCACACGCCGCCACTCGAGTTCAACTATTGGATTGTTCACTATTATTTAATTATTTAATATTGTTAAATATTATAGATACGAAGATGTCAGATTTGTCTATTCTCTTTTTGAAACACCAGTGTTTTCTCCACTGTAATTTTCACCACCTATCGCTATAACTTATCGGTATATTTTATATGTACACTTACATATTAACTAATTCATTGAAAATAATCTTCTTCTATTTTCATTTCCGTAAAAAAATAAAAGGCTTAAATACCTTTGGTCTTCATTTTTATCGAAGGTTAAAGATGATCTTCATTCTTGTAATTTGTATTTTATTTGATTTTTAAATCATTAACGGAACAAGTGACACAGTTTGTATTATTGTGTGTTACGTGTTATTTGTACAATGCTCCATTAATAATTTAAAAAAAAAACAAATAAAATACGAATTGCAAAAATGAGAACTATTTTAAATATTCACTACAAATAATAACTATTATAAACATTATGTCAAAATGAGTACTATCTGCAACAAGAAAAAAAATATTTAAACCAAAATAAAATTACTAATTTTAAGGTCAACCTTTAATAAAATGAGGACAGGCAAAAAAAATCTCATATTCTTTTTATTAATTTAGTCCCATCAAATATGAAACTAATACATATAAATTAATATATGAAAAAACATATTTTGATGATCAGATATTTGATTCAGAAACAAATTATGATATTAAAGAGTTAACAAAAAACTTAAGTTAGTCATATTGTGTATAATCCGTATTTTTTGGTCTTTTTCTTCATGGTTTTAATCAAAATAACTTCAATAATGGTCAAATTTTAATTTTTCACACATATACATTTTTCATAATTTGATTAATTAAACTATTTCTTAAAGTTACCTTAAACATGTGCTAGTTTTAGGATTCAATGACGCCGTAATGAAAAAAAAGAAAGAAAAAAAAAAGATAAACACAAATAATTAATAACTGAACTACAAAATTGTGAATTTTCTAAAATATAAAGACAACATTTTTGAAAACACAAAAGAAACAAACAAACTCGATATAAAACAGTATTAAATAGGATAGGATTAAGTCAACCATTTTTTTCTTGAACACTAAATTAGGTATTTACTTTAAAATCAATAAAGTGCATTTCATTAAATGTTTTAATCACAATGTACGTTGGTTGGAAGGGACTCCGAGTTTATTATGACTTTTTGTGTCCATTAAATAATTCATAGACTAATTGGTTTTGAAACTTTTCAAGTATATGTATATATATATCATTAAATATAGGTTTCATGATGAATGTAGTATATAAACTAACAAAACTCTTTTTCTATGCTTTAAATTCCTATTGGTAAAAATATATAAATTACAAATTGTTATCAAAATATAGAGAACATGACAGTGTGAGCACAACAGAAAGAGGAGATATTGTAATTTAATTATATTGGTTAACTTTTTTACCTACTCTTTCAGGAAAGTGCACTAAATCATGCACTAGAAGTGGTTAATGCTTATAAAAGTGTGCATGTATTTGGAATTTGGTTAATGTAATAATGCTTTTGAAGTTGTTTAGCTTTTGTTTTTAGGGCCATTTGAGGCAAAAGCAAGAGAATCTAGTGATTAATTCGATAATCGATGATTAAGAGGTGATTAAAATAAATACATGAATACAAAGTACATGTATGTCGCCAATGAGTGGAGGAGTTATAGGTGAATACTGGTTTAAGTCACAAACTAATGCACATGCTAATGTTGGAGATTTGCTTTTGGATGAAAAATAGTTTTTTAACTTATACTTTAGGGTTTAATGAGGTGCATATGAACTTAAAAAACGAAGTTGAAGCAGCTAGAACAACTACCTTAAGGATCATTGGTTTAGGTTAATTAATTTGTCTGATTTGATGCATAGGGCACTAAAGAAAAAATTAATTGTTATAATTGATTGATTAATTAATTGTAAAATTGGATTTGTTCATGCCATTTGGATGCATTGTTCATGCCATTTCGACCATGTTACGTATAGAAAATGGACGGTGCAGTGTCGTGATCATACGTTATCTGAAACATACGAAATCATCTTATCTTGTGCACTGTTGTAGTTGTGGCCCTTCGTTTTCCACCCTTTATGTCCGTCCAATGGCCAATGAATAAGCTCCATCACTTTTTCATTTCTAAAAATATTCTCACTAATCGTGTAATTATTTTAAGTTTTTCATGGAAAATTGTTGCTAAATTGCATGTTTTAGTGAAATCTAAGCTTTAGGTAAATTTTAAATAGATTATGATGTTTTTGATTGAATTTTTATTAAATTTTATTGGTTTATTAAAACTTGAAATTAAGAATGACACTAAAATTAATCGAACCGTTAGCATTCAATGAAATAATACTAATGTTTTGGATGAGAAAATTTAAGAGAATAATTTATTTATTTGGAGTTTGAAATTTTTCGTAATAAATTTACTTATTTTGATGAAAAAATCAAAAGGAAATTAAAATTTAATCATTTTAAAAAGATGTTTCAAATAATTAGTACGACAGAATGTGAAATTTATTAAAAAAATAAGAAATTTGAAATTTCACAAGTTGTGAAATTCTTTATTGGTCAGAATAAAAAATATCCACAAGTTCAAAAAGATGGCTCATATCGACTTTCAGCTCAAGCTGAATCATCTCGACACCAAGTCTGAACTGACTCGACTCAATTATGAATCTGTATTGACTTGAAACATTCGGTCAAAGCAAAAAGTCGAGTCGACTAGGCCTAGGCCAATGGTTGAGCGCAATGAACCCAATCCTAAGGTCAAGACAAACTAACTTTGACTGAAGGTTGAGCTGAACCATTCCAGACCAAAACTCAAACTGAGTCGATCACGTTGAAGGTTGAGCCAAGCTAGCCCCGATTGAAGTCGAGTTGGTATATGACGAAAGTCGAGTCGTCCCTGGTTAAAGGTCGAGCCGAGCCACGTTAAAGATGAAACTTATTCTGCGTGAACCAAATTCAAGATGAGTCGTCTCGAATCAAAGGTCAAACTAATTCAACTCGAATTCAAAAATAAAGTTAATTTAACTTAAAATATAAATTAAATAACTTTATCTAAACAGAAAAATTAAAATTAAAAATATTTTAATTATTCTATACAAACAAAATATTTAGAAATAAAGAGACTTCGGTGACATCTTAATTACTGTGTATTTCAAATGCTATGATTTTAAGTTACATCATATCTACTTACCTTATCTCAGCCAAACAACGACCTCTTGTAAAAGTTATGTTAAAAGTAAATTTACTGAAAATTAATAAATAGAAAAAACAATATAACAATTCAATTTAAAATATAAAAATATTTAATATTTTACATATTAATTTAAAACAAAAATCAATTATAATGTCCATATATATATATATATATATATATAATATGAGACTTAATTAAGTCTAAATTTAAAAAATGTTTTTAAGTTTATGAAACGAAACCATAGTTGGCATGTTATAGCAGGGCAACCGCTTTTTAATACTGTGTGGAGATCTATCCTTGGAACTAGTGGCACAACTTGATGAAAAACAACTTGTTATAATAGTAATTTTATGTCAAGTTTTTTTTGTTCTTAACATTTAACAAAAATAAAATAAATATGTTTAGAATATTGTAAGTGTACTAATTTTAATTTTTTATTTGTAATTTTCAAATGGTTTGCTTTTTAGTCTTTCCAATTACTATTTTGTTAAAAAAGAGTCTTAACCGATAAAAAAACAGGAGAAGTATAATTCTTTTTTCAATTATCAGCAAATAAAAACTAAT
>Ga0214545_1004860_pt1 | contig 24834 bp, 10 predicted proteins | sample CNSS4metaG_FD_160064 | JGI IMG/M metagenome (GOLD analysis project Ga0214545, IMG submission 160064) | Root nodule microbial communities from cowpea collected in UCLA plant growth center, Los Angeles, California, USA - CNSS4 | ecosystem: Host-associated > Plants > Roots > Nodule | place: USA...
TTCAAGGTAAGGTTGCATCCTGACACTCTAAGGAGTCAGTTAGTCTCACCTAGAGCGGACTGACTCCTGTGGTGAGAGTAGCAGGAGGCCTGAAATTCATTAAGGGCTAACCTTGTGGTGAGGGAAAATTGATTCATTATAACACTTGTAACACATAGCTCGGGGGTGATCAGAGGTATCCACCACAAGTGCAAGCATCCGCTGAATCCGACCGAGTTATACGTATCCGGATGAGTCGAGTCGAGTCTTAGTGTATTGATTGGAAAGTCATAACATGTTGGGATGTTGTATGGATATTGAATGGTGAAAATATATATTTGACTGTATGATAAAAATGTTGTTGGCTCTAGCTTACCCTGTTGTTGTGTGGTTGTCTTGTATGTGGTTCTTCTTTCTTGCGATGATCATCAATTTTATTGATGGGAGCAAATAGGCGAGATTCTCGTGGTCAGCAAGGAAATGGCGATTCCGCTGCTTAGCCATCGGGGCTGGATCTCTTTAATTTCTTCATGGTTCGTTAGGGCTATGGCCCATGTATTGTTACGCCTTGCTATTCTTTTCTCTTTTGGCTAGACTTGTATTTGGTTTCCGTTGGTATCGTGGTGTGCCCAGGTTGTAGGAATTGTGTTAAAGACCACAGGAATACCCTACAGTACTATTTTGTGTGACGTTTCCTTTAATTTCACGTAATAATTAAATGGGGCGTTACAATAACGGTTAAAATTAAATTATTTATAAAATAATTAATTTTTAAAATAATTGTGGATAAAACTGGAATAATGAAATGTGGACACAAAAAGAGAGTATATCTTTGTGTATTATTATAGATGATTATTATTATTATTATTTTATTAGAAAAGGTTAGTGTCATGTAAAAAAGATTTTTCTTCTATTAAAATATTTTGCAAATCTTTTCAATTAATAAAAATACTCAACTGAAATGATTAAATTAATTATAATGAACATATTTTATATAATTGTTTACATGATATATTTATATATTTTTTATTATATGTTTGTCTGTTTATATATTTTGATCAGGTTAATTGTTGCTATTTTAAAATTAATGTAATTATGATGATTAAAATTAATATAGAGTTTTCTTTTATTAATTACACATTCTTAAATTAAGACGATGACAATAAAGTTTAAATACGAAGAGTCCATCAGTTATAATACTTTTGTGTGTATTATTGTTTTTACCTGTCAAAAACTCTCTTATGCTGTACAATTTTAGGTGGGCTTTCATTATCATTTTTTTTCTAATATTCTTCAGATTTTACTTCTCGCACCCCGCACTTTCTTCACGCAGTCCCAAACTTTAATGATTGTTTTGGCTTTCGTAAAAATAATCTACAAATTAATTATATTTTTGGAAAAATTTTGGAACAATTTCTTTCAAAATTTTCAAATAATTATTTTGGAATGGGATTTCTATAGTAAGACTTTTTTGAAATGTATGAAATGCACTTTTCAATAAGTTTTCGAAATAAAATTTTCACAACACAGAATATTTTCCAAAATAAGTTTTTTGGAATAAACTTTTCGACATACGTGAAATATCTTTTAGAAATTGTTTCTCATAAAGAACCTTGTATCTATTCCGTCCAATCCAATCAGTTTTATGATTATAAAATATTATCGGATTTATCCAGATATCCATAAATTAATCGCAGTCGTAATAATTTCGACAATGTGAACACATTCTAATCCTAAATATTAACATATTACGTCTTAATATTTTTTTATATTAAATATTAATTAAGATAATATTTAATATACAAGGTAACATACCACCTAAATTTTTATTATTCTACTTATATCACTTATTTCAGATAATATATCACATTGTTGTTGTTATTATACTTATTTGAGGCAAGGATAATACTAAATATATAGTATAATACTAAATATTAATATATCACATCCTAATATTCTTTATATTCAAAAATATTTAGTATACGAGGTAACATACCACCTTATTATTATATTTATTTTTATTAGATAATATATCATATTATTGTTATTATATTTATTTGAGGTAAGTTGTTATAATGATAATCTTACCCTATTATTATATAGGTTCAAGGTCTAAAGAGACCATATAAATACAGACAATATTATTCATGGAATACTGACTTTGAAAATAATCACTCAAACTCATTTTTTCTAAAAAGATTCAGCAATGCCAAAAACAATATCAAATAGCAAGAGTGATAATGTGATCTAGTGGTTAAAATGATAGGTTTTATTTTCAAAATTTATAAAATATAATTTTTAAATATGTGTGGTATTCACATATACTCGCATATATTTTTTAAATAGATATTCAGTGGGTAAGTATAGTAACGAGTTGAAATTTTTTTATAGATTGAATAACAAGTAGACATTATCCGTATCTGATCTGACTCGACCCGTTGTCTGATAAAAAGAGATATGATTAAGGATATAAACCTAATTTGAATGAAAGTTATCTACAAATGATACTATTAGATTTTAAACTCGGTTCAATTGGCCATCTAAATTTCAAAATTATACCAATTTCAAAATTCAATATTAATATTTAACTATTTTTTATAATTAAAATATAATTTTACAACAACATTATTCTCATAAACAACAATATTTGTTATGTCATTTATTCGTTATGCCAATGTTGAATTTAAAATGACTCGCAGTAAGTCAATAACTTTTAAAATATTTAAATTGACTAATAATATATATATATATATATATATATATATTATAAAATATATGAATATTTAGGATTAATATGTATGATAAAAATTGAACCCATACTTCATGTCAGAATGTATTGTAACTTGTATTTACAAGTAAAGGTAAACAAAATTTTTAAAAGTAGTAATCGATTGTGAAAATAAATTTAATTGATGAATATTTGATATTTAATTTATTATTTTTATACATGCGTCAATTTTTATATCTTTTGGGATTTACGTTATATTATGTTCATAATTAATATGTACATATTACATTATATTACGAGAATATTTAAATGTATTTAATATTATTCTTCTGTTGAAATGGAGAGAAAGGGTACATTAATACTTTTCTAACTTAAAATTCAATGTGAAATATAATGAGATTTAGTTCAATGTATAAAAATATTTCATCTCAAATGTAAATGACCTCTTTCAAATGACCAGGCTTAAATAATTTGCAAGTGTAAAGAGTTTTTTAGTATCATCAATTAGCAAAATGAATAGGTTGTCTAATTGATCACTTTTATAATATCTACATTAATTTTTTGCCTAATATGATTTATGATTGTTCAATGCATAAAAATTTAAGGGACAGTACATAAAAGTTTATTCATTTATTTTTTACAAAAGTAAAAGTTATTTTTAACTCAAATTTTTTGTCTAAAATTAAATATATTTTTAATCCTTAAACTATTAAATATAAAATTAAAATTCAATTGTTTTTTACACAATTTATCACTTAGTTCCATATCAAATGTTAACTCTCAATATTGTTTAACATGTAAAAAAAAAATAAATAAAAAAATTGACTTAAAAAAATATATCCATTTATTCATACCTACACTCAAAAATACATATTCCATTTCCTTACATATAAGTTGTTGATGTGAATTATCTTTTATAAAAAAATGTAAATGAATTATTTTTCAGAAACGCCAAAATTATAGAAGGGATTATTTACATTTTTCATAATTAATAACTATTTTCTCTAAATAAAATACATAAATATGTTTTAATTCCTTAAAAAATGGGATACTTCATTTAAAAAAAGAATTAAAATTAATATTTTACTCTATATATTTCAGAAACTAAAACTAGTCCCCCTGACATATTGTTTACATTACAACTAATTAAGTTTAAATTCTTAAACACTTACTTTGATTTTATAATCTTATATCACATTTATTTTCTTCAACAAAGTAGTTACTTATGTCATTAGGTAGAAGGTATCTAAGGAGTCAAGATTTTTTATTAATTTTTTTAGTATTATTTTTTATTGAACATTAAAATATACTATATTGACATTTTAAATATTTTTTAATATATTTTAAAACATCAAAATTAGTTGTAATCAATATATTATAGAGACACAATAAAGAAACAACATTAAAAAACCAGTAGAAAATCCAAATTCGTATCTATCAAAACATATGAGATATTTTATTTTCCAAATTACAAAGACCAAGCAAAATTAATTATAAAATTTAAACTTATTTAGTTTGTAAAAGCCCTTGCTGCAACTAATTGAAACCAAAAAAAAGAGGTTTTTAGGTCTAAAAACAGTGATCATGTTTATGACAATAATAAATGTTATGTATAGTAACACTATGATGCATCATGATGTAGAGACACTAGGGCAAAATGGTTTGGTGAAGATTGTTAAGTCACACCTGCAACAATAACATTTCCTTTAAAAGCTTTGAAGAAACCACCATTGTTGTGTTACAAGTTTAAGGAAATATAATATTTTATTATTTATTTATTTATTTATAAATAAATAAATAAAAAAATAAAGAGGTTTTTTGAGAAACATGGGGACCCATGAAATATCTGATTATTCACTCTACCATGATGAGATTTTGGAAGTCTATGGAAATTGATTGGGAAGCCATGATTGCTGCATGGAATTCAGCACATACTATGCCACACTACTTTCTGCTACTTGCTTCCTTCTTTCTTCTTTCTTCTTTCTTCTTTCTTTCACATTACTATAACCATCAACTTTTCAATATCATTTTTTAAATCTCTGTTTTACAACGTTAATTTCTAGTTAATGAGTTACTTAACATTCAAAAAGATTTCTGTTTATAGATTTTGAACTAATAAACTAAAATTTTAAACTAAATGTTCTATATCAACCAAATTACAGTGAAAAAAAATTAGTAAATAGTTTTATATGTCCTTTTGTCTAATTATACTCAGTTTTGAACTTTGCATTTAAATATCACTAATATATTGGGTTGCTGGGTCTCTTCTTTTAGTTTTTTTGGTTTTGTTTACGAAAAGAACAAGTTCACTAATAAGAGATTCAAACAAAACTTATAAAAGAATCATATAATCTCAAATCCAAAAACCTAAGATAATAAATTTAAGTATCTTTTCTCAATTGTTATTTTTACTCAACATGAGACTTGAACTCACATTTGAATTTTTTAACACTTTTATACATATTTTTCATATTTTATGAGTTATTTCTTATATTTTTTATAAAAAATAGTGAAAATTGAGTTTTTTTTTTTAATTTTCATGTGAATTTTATAAAAATTCAATGAAATATTCACAAAAAAAATTATAAAATATGTTTTTTTAATGGTGCATGATTCTTAAGATAATTATTGTAAAATTTCTTAATTTGTTAAATGCATATGGGGTCTTAGATTACTCATAGTATATACAAAAAAATGTTGGAGCAAGGAAATGTAAGTGAATGGAGGAGAGTGTAATACTTGATGCAATCCTCTTTTTAATCAACAAAACAAAACACACTCATTATGCTTTGAATGAGGTAAACAAAATGTTGAATTTTTCAATAAATCATTGTCTTTGTGTGTGGTTATTGTGCTCTACTTATACTAGAATAAGTGTAGTTTAAACTTTAAAAAATAAATTGACCAACTTTTTGAGTTTCTAATGAAATAATAATTTCTTATTTTTAATTTGGCTTCAAATAAATTATCAACCATGGTTGTATTTGGTGAGAAAAATAATGTGCATATATTCATTAAGAGAATTAAGTTATTTGAGTAAAATTATGTCAACAAGTAATTCATTTATCATTGTTATTAGGTTTAATTAGTCGGATAGTTTCACTTCCGTGCAAATGTGTCAGTTTGGTACCTGCATTTAAAAAGGTGTCAAATGAGTCCCAATTTTTGAAAAATGTCTCAATTAGATCCATTTTAGAACAAAATTATTAACACCATTAACGATATTGGTATTTAAAATGCCTTACAAAATTAAGTATTGATATTTATATTAAAATTTAGTGGTAAAAGTCATGAATAAAGTTAACGACGTTAATAATTTTTTGCAAAAAGAGACTTAATTGAGACACTTTTTCAAAAGTTGAAACTCGATTGACACATTCTTAAAAGTGGGTACCAAACTGACACATCTGAATGAAAATGGGTACCATCCGACTAATTAACTCTTGTTATTATTATTTATTTGGTGTGAAAAAGATTAAACTACAATAATTTTGAAATGGAATAGTGTATTATTTATGAATGTAGTTGATATTACTAGCACTCACATGATTAAATAAAAGTGTAAAACTATTTTATTACATTATATTAGATAGTTATTAACTTTTTTTTGGGATTAGAGAAGAATAAGGTTTTTAAGATTCTAATGTGTCAATGATGTCAAATGTTTGATCCTTGGTCTATCAAACTTCCTTTCTTTGGGACCTAAGAATGGATCCATGTTCTAAAAAATGGGGACAACCCACCCATTTTCAAATCTCTATTCTCTTGTAATATTATATCATTTCATCTTTCAAAGATACTCTCTACTAAGTTGCTTCTCCAATGACACAAATTTAAGAGAAAAAAAAGTGTTTGAAAAACTTTGCACAAAACTTTAACCTATACTAGGGAAAAGAGAGGCACTTTTGTGTTTATTTATATATATTTTTTTTAAATGAAATAAAATAAAAGTAAGAAAAGACTATGAAGGTTAATTACATAATAGGTGGAAGTATACAATTAATTATATAAGATATCACGTATAAAATAAAATGTAGATATATGATGAGAATTGCTCAATAAAGATAAAGATTGTAATATCCAATAAAAAAAAGTTAACACTAAAGTGGGATATTTTCATTATAAAATGGATATATTATATTAATATCTAGGATTTTTTTTTTAAGAAAATAGATATTTACATTTTTACTCTCCATTTTTCAAAAGGGCACACACGAAATTGTTCTAATTTTATGCATTAAATGTTTATTTTGCTTTTCCGATATACTTCTTAATTTTAATTTAAAATTTCGTTTCATTTAACAAGTAGTTAAAATAAGTTATTTCTTGATTATCTCATATCAATGTCAAACATTTCAGTGACTAAAATTAGTAACCACTTTTCATTTTCAACGTATAACAGTTCTATTGAAATTTTAATAAGAATATAATAATTAAGGGTGATAAAGGCTAATTTCCCTAGTCATAAATTCAATTATTATCCTCTCCTTTTTCTTTTTGTCAAGTGGCTTTTCAAATATGTTAACTTATTTTGAGACATCTTTTTGAGCATATGTTGAATGAGAGTCATCGATTAACATCGATGTTAAAATAATAATAATAATAATATTTAATTATTTTTTACCATCTTAAATTTAGAATAATTTTTATTTTATTTGTTAAATTAAAAACATATTTCCTTAAATTAAAAAAATGATTTTAGTTCTTTAAGTTTTTATTTGTGAGTAATCCATGAAAAAAAATTGTGAGAAATATTTTATAATAATTAAGTTTAGTTTTCTCTTGTAATGTTTGGATACTAAGTGAAGAGCTCTTAAATAAAATTTAATGAGTCATTGTTTCACTATCACTTATGGACAACTTATCAAGTAATATAAAAATACTAACAAAAAACCATCAAACAAAAATTTAACCCTTTTAGTTTTAAACATTTTTATTATTTCTTATTAAAAAAATCAAACCTATTTAATCCAAATTAATCAAAATTTTAAAAATTATTTTAAACAAGGACATTTAGCTTTTAAGATTATTTATCAGATATTCACCTTATTTACATTTCAACAAATGTAAGGAAGTTTAAAGAAATTATGACAAAACATAGTTCTTAATTTATTAAAAAAAAATCATCAATTTCAAGTAACAATTGTTATTTTGTAAGAAAAAAAATATCCAAATGTAACTCACATAAATTCACAGCCTAATACTTACACAAACTTTTGATAGCATTAAATAAAATATTCCCTCAAATATAAACTAGGTTCAATCCACCAACTTTAATTATAAGTACACATTAATAAAATTTAATAACTCAACTTAATTTTTATTATCTGAGAAGACATTTCTTTTAAAGGAATGCATTTTAAAGAGAAAAACGAGTTGAGAATACTTAGAAATTTTCTGGATTGCTTTGAGAAAATCAAACCCTTTCTTTTTAACTAAGTCATGCATATTCTTCTCAACTATTTAGCCCGTAACTTTAGAAAGAGAAAAGGAAAAATTATCATAAAGTATTTCAAGAAGAAAGATAATCAAAGTTAGACAATTTAAAATTCAAACAAATATTAAAAAATTACAAGTAAACCTCATTATTATATACTAGCGTAAACACATGCGTTATCGCGTTTGTGTATACACATTTTTTAAATATGCGTGATATTATATTAGTAGGTGATGATATTGTAATGTTATTAAGTTAATATATAAAATAAAACTATATTTATTAAAAATAAAGTAAAATATATCAGAAAAGATGAAAGAATAATGGTTGATAGATAGAGAAAAAAACAAAAATAGACAATTTTATAAAAAACTCGTAAAAATTACGATCAATTTTCAAAAATTTAACAAATACTTATATTTTAAAGGATAAAATTAGAACTTTAAATTGTTGATACAAAAGAATGAATTCTCTTTATATATTTTATATATTGTTATATATATATATATATATATATATATAACATTTTTTTTAACTTAAAACATAATTATAATTCTTTTAAACTCTATATTTGATCACTTATTAAAAATATAATTCCTTACAATATCACTAAAATGAACTTTGATAAACTCCTAAGAAAATAACAATTGTTTCTTGAAGTTGATGTTATTGATTGATTTGATTAAATTTGTGATTTTTCAAAGCTGGTTCTATAAAATAAACTAATGTAAAAGCTGAAAAATATGGTGGTAAACTATTGGAAGAAAGAAACTTGGAGAGTGAAATATAAATTAAAAACAAAAGGGTATGATATAGAATGAATTAGAAAGAGAAAGATTGAAAAAAGAAAAAAAAAAAAAGGAAAATTTGTGGAGTGTCTTTTCAAGAGGGAGTGTGGAGGGTATAATTACAGGTTCTCTTTCCTTGTCTAGAGAAGGGTGGACTCAGTGGACACATGTGTACTTATTGGAATATGATTTGGCATGGATTTGAAAGCCTCTCTTTTTTGCTTTCTCCATTTTTTTTTTCTTCATTCTCTCAAAAACATTAATTGTTTGCATAATCTCTCTCACTTTTTATTCATCTTTACCCTTCAAATCCTTAACTTTTATGCCTTCATCTTCTTCCTTGTTCATATAAACTTACTTATTTCTTATGAATAAAATTGAGATAACCTATTTCTCTCTTTTGTTCTAAAAAAATTTGGATTTTTTTTCTTTTGAGTTTTTCTATACTATTCTTTTAATGTTTCTTTCAAATATATTAATAGTCACTAATTTTAAATTTTTAAAATATATTAAAAAGATAATTTAGTGTATTTTAATTCTCAGTAGAAGATAATATTAAAAAATCTATACTGATTTTAGAGGTGCTCTTTTCATGTGCATGAAATTATACTTATTAAGTATACTAATAAGGAAATTATTTATTAATAAACTTTTTTCTGATAACAAACATTTTATAAATAGAATTAAATAGACTATTTTTTTTCTAATCAAAATAAAGTAATAAAATAATATCTTTTTTTTATCTAAATAAATAGTTTGTCAAACTTTGTTAAAATTTTATTTGTCAAAATACTATTATGCTACTAATAAATGTCCCAAATACATTTGACTCTCATTTTGTTTATACTATTTTTAATAGATATTTATAATTCACAGGAGTTTTTGAGCCTTTGGTTGTCACCTGAATAACCTGAATGTTCAGAATGAGTGAATGCTGTTTTGTTTTCTTGTGAAGGTGAATTCTTGTTTAGTATCAAAACCCTAATAATATTTTAAAATTGTGAAACTCTTTATCAACTATAATCATATAACATTATTCGTCAATACACACAAATAGCCAAATTGGTTCTTAAATATATAAAATTCTATGAATTTAATCATTGAAAAAAAATATTTCTTTTAGTTCTTGAATATAAAAAATTCCCTAATTAAATCATATTATTTAAACTTGCAAGTCTACTTTGTTATTAAAATGTAATTTTAAAAGATTAATTATGTTCATAGTTTACGTATATAAGTTAGAAGTCTAACAATTGATAAAAATAATAAAATAAATAAACAATATATAAGAGAATTACAAATTTATTGTTTTTAGGTTAAATGTGATATTTTGTTTTTTAATTATTTTTAAGTAATAAATGCATATCTTTATTCTCATATATGCTGTGCCAATCATCTATCCTTTTCTTAGTAAATAAATAAAATAAATCAAGGGTTACTCCAATTTTTACTGTCATCTCATAACAAATATATATATATATATATATATATATATATATATATATATATATATATATATATATATTTATAATAACTATTTTTAAAATGATATTATAACAGTAATTTTTGTTTATTAATTGTGTACAGTACAATTCTTTCAAGTGCAAGGAATTTAAACTTAATAAAAAAAAAATACCAACAGAAAGATTTAAATGGTGGAATGGAAACAGTGGTCAAAGCAAAACTATTTTATCTTGATTATAATTGAGGGAGAAAAGCAACCGAAAAAAATAGTAAATTTTGATAATGGAAATTTGACCTTCTAAAAAATTAGTGTTTGTGACTGTTTCTCACACATTTTATGAAACAATGTAATCGTAATCATGCTTACTTAAGCTAATTAATGCATCACAAATATATAATAGAATGCTTCTTCAAGAGATTAGGACTAATCAGGTACTCAATTATTTAATTAATATATAATATATATATGTCCTTTTCTTATGATTGATAAATTCTGATTCAATAATACTTAAGAGGAATTTTGTATGGTGCTTCCACTGTGTAGCATTATATAATCTTCACCATTTTTGGAGATGCATTTTAGGGATAAATTTGAGAGCAAAGCCTTTAAGCTATCTATAAAAAGAAAGCATTATAGCATTTTGGTTACAGTAATGGATCTGTTTGGTAAATGCTGGAAATGGTTCTCCCAAAATTTGGATTTTTTTGCTGAGTTTTTTTGTGCTGTTTCTCTACTGTGTTTTCATAATACACTGATTATCACTAATTTTGATGTGTTAAAATATATTAAAAAGATATTTAAAATATCAATACAGTATATTTTTAATGTTGAACAGATGACAACACAAAAAAAAATCAATAGAGAATCTGAACTCGTTTTTCCGTTACAATATGAGTTGGTGAAAAAACACATTCATTAATTAGGTCAATTCTATGTATGACTCATCAAATTAGGAACATCAAAATTGAGTCCTTTCGACAAACAAACCTAAATGCATTTATGTTCCCATTATAAAGGAAAATGGGTTCTACTCACACTTCCTCTTTCATACAATGCACCATAATTTATATTTGTAAGAACATGTCTCACGAGCTAAAAATAAAAGTTTTTTTCTTTTTCTTTTTCAGTATTGTTTCTTCTATATTGTGCTTTCCAACTCCTAGTGTCAACAATTTTCATTTTTCTTGTTATGATGTTATATTTTGTAAAGAAAAGGGATATTTTTTCGAGGATTAAGAAAGAAATTATATAGTGAAGACATTTCATGTGTGATATGATAGTTAGTGGAAGATAAGCTTTGTCCAATTATTTTTGTAGGAGTATATATATCTATTATAGCTGTGAATGTCCAATGTATTTTATGATTTTGTCTTTGTTTTATATAGAATCCATAAATTTTTTATTTTCTCTATTGTTTTATCTATTTTATACATAGACTCTAGAGAGGAAAAATGTAATTTTTTGATAATATTTTGTAATATTTTAGGTTAAATGAAATTATATGTAGTATCACAATATAAAGTTTCTTATCGAGACTCCAAGTCTTTTATATATATTGATAGATTTGTCTTAGTAATAATATGAGAATTTATGATTATGGTTTCTTGTTAATTTTTTTCTTTCTTTCTAAATCATATAATATTTTAGATTTTAGTTTATTAATTAAAAAGGAAAGTTAAGGGAAAAGGATTCAACTAAAATAAATTACCATATTCATCAATTGTTTCTAAAAAAAAATGACAATATATTTCTACAATTATGTTTAACATTCCATGTATGGTTTGAGTTCAAGTATGTTTTTTTACAACAAGGTGGGTCGGTTCGTTCCATTTTAGTCTGTCCTGCATTTGGACAAATTGAATTGGTTCATCTTACAAAACATTTGGCTCACAGGTTTGTGGATCGGTTTACGTAAGAATTATTTATTTTCTAATTTTGTTATTTTAAATTAATTAAGCATAATATATTGTGTCCAAAGAATAAAAAAATATAGTTTAAACGCAAAAACATAAAATGTCCATTCAAAACAAAATAACAATTAGACTTTTTGAATCCTGATTTTTCCAAGCTATTATTATTATTATTTATTGAAATTAGGAGGATTATTAATCATAATGTTTATGTTTACACATTTATCAAAATGTTTAATTAATAACCTTTATATTTATACACACCTAATGATTACAAATCATTTTTATTGTATCATGGAAAATTTGTTTTTCCATTTAATATAAAAAACATAATTATTTGCAATTTAAATTTATATTGATTATGCGGGTTGGTCCACTTGGTTCCATCATTGGTCCACGTGAGTTCCGAGTTATGCCGAGTGAGTCAAAGAATATTAAAAGACTCAAAAATTCAACATATCCCACACTTCTTCTTGGAGTCTATTGGCAGCCCACCACATGATCTATCTCGCATTGTCATTCTTACACTTTTTTTAAGATTTTTAATGTCAAAATGTGTAAAACTAAACACATTATTCAATAGTTCTTATGATTTTGAAAAATAAAGTAACCATGTTAATTAAAATAAAAGTAAAAATCAACCACTTTATCCATAATATGTTCTATTTCCTTATTTAGAATGAATCCTATCGTATACTTATCTTTCACCATTCACTTATGCTTTTCAAATGGCTCAAAGTTTAATTAATTAATGTGTTAATTAAATATAAAATATTACAAATGCATTGCCAAAATATATGACATAAAAAGAATGACTATAGCTCTCATACTAAGTAGGTTTTTCTAAAATGCAAAAACCTTAATTTAAGTCTGTTTTCATTTATAAATTGTTTATAACCAAATTTATTTTTTTACCACTGTGAACAAGGAATAAACTTCATCTGACAAAGTAGAAAAAAGTTAAATTTAGTGTTGTCACATGTCCTAGATTTCAATTTGTCTACCTTAGAGGTCAATGAAATTGTCAAACCCGTTTAAATAAAAAAAATTATTAGAATTTGTCATCATAAATATTACATTGATACTCTTGTGGTGGAATTTGTGATGATGTTTTCCACCATAAATATTAGAATTTTGTCAATGAAATTGTCAAACACGTTTAAATATACATTGATTTGTGATTAAACTTTCATTTTCCTTTTGTTTGTGACATATTGTTTCTATAATAAAATGAATTTTTTTAGCAATGTGTATTTAAATTTTTTTTTGATTTATTCTCCAAGCAAAGTTAACATTCTATATATGGTACCTTGAATTTTCAAAAGTTGAAAAATAGTAATGTATCTACAATGATACGGTATTTTTAATATAATGTAGTTTTTCATTGTTAACCAATTCTTTATACCCACAAAAAAATTATCTGTCAATTAAAATTCTTAAAAGAATAGCAAGAAAAAGTCTTTTACTGCAAATTTTAAATTTGCAAGAAAATTTTCACGTAACATAAAATTTTTTAGTAATGACGTATTCTAAATATATTATTAACTGAATTTTGTTAAAAATCAAAATTAAGTGGTTTATTTTCTTTATCTAATAAACCTCATTGGTAACTTTATGAAAAAAAAATTATAAATTTTAGTCATTGAAAAGAGTGTTTAAAAAAAACGATATTGCTAACACTGTTAGAAAATCATGCCGAGTCCAAGGTCCATGTTCATAATTGGTGCACTAATAATTTTATCAGATAGGGATCAGATTCAAATTCAGCAATAATTGCCTAAAATATCTGAAATTTGTGTCTACACAAAAAGTTCAAAGTAAAAAAAATGGTTTCTCATCTTAATGGTTAGCTATTCTACGGTTTAGAAACAATGAGAAGGATACTCCAAAAAAACCTTTACGTGTTACACTTACCATGAAATTAGAAAAATCAGGAATTTAGATTCTTTGTTGGATGTTTTTGGTGTTGTTTCTCTAATGTGTCTTCATAATATACTGATTACCACTAATTTTGACGTTTTTAAATATATTAAAGAAATAATTAAAAGACCAACACAGTATATTTTCACTGCTCAGCAAAAAAATAACACACAAAAATCAGTAGAAAATTTGGACTCAAAAATCGGTTACAGATAATCTTAAAAATCTTAGAAACCAAAATTCAACGAATCTAACAACATCAAAGACAGCAGCAATAGGGTTTTCTAGATCGTCCAAGTGCAAGTTGATCACGTAATTAACAATAATTGAGTGTTATAAATCAAACTACAATTGCATTATAGTTTGTGCAATCAATCAAATACTTCACAGTTTACACAATCATTTTCCATGAAAATATTCAAAATTGATATTTAATTACACAAGAGTACTTCCCACAAAAACGTTTTTTACTGCACAAGAATTAATTAGGGTTAAAGTGTATTATTTAGTCAGTGGCTTGGTAAACAATTATTACCAACCCACGTTAACAATATATTATAGATCAACTTGTATGAAATTGTTTCAAGAAGATTAGATATCAACATTTCAACTTCAAATTATAGATATATACGATTATGTTAAATAGTATTTTTTTTTCTAATCAACAATAGCAAATAATTTAATAAAGAGGACATTTGGGATATTTTTACAGTATACAAGTAAATATACATACACAAGAAAAATAATTGTAATTATAAAGGCTAGTGGATTCATATATTACCATATATTGTACACTAGATTTCAAACGTTTTGCACATTTATATAAAAATATCATGTTCTTTAGATCTTTATATGTTGAGGAAGATTTGCTCAATAGGGTATATTTTGTCAGAGAGTGACAATTGTGGTTATGTAGTTTTTACATACATAGTAGATTTTTTATAAAGGTTGGGCCTAATATCTCTTTTATATATTTTTCCTTGCCCATAAAAGAAGAATCTAAGAGTATGTATTTTTCACTACAATATGGATTTTTTTTCTTTTTTGATGTTGTAGTACATGGTTTTTTTTTTTTTTTTTTTTTTTTTTTATGTGATTTTTTTATTTTTTCTTTTTTTTTTTTTTTTTTTTATTTTGTATATTTCAGGGACTATTATAACCTCTCCAAGATATTATGTCTGATAGTATAGGTCAGAGGTCCCACATCGACTAAAAATAAGATCAATTTACAAAATATAAAGTGAGTAGTGCAAACCTCACATAATAATTTTGTTTTATTAAATTGAGTTAAACTTAAAAAACATGAATTAAAGCCTATTATAACGAAGTTTATTGTTTAATGAGTCTAAGTAACCACTATGGGATCATATTTTAGTCTCATATTCGATATGTACATGGTATTCGATATGTATATGGTGAAAAAGATGTGTTAAAAGTCTTGATGTAAGATTCAATTAAACTTAAAATTTATTTTTTAATAATGTACTCAAAAGATATATTTCTTTTACAATAAAAAGCAGCACATGTATAAGGATTAAATAAGAAAAAAAAAATCAGCAAATGACTTTTGTTTCTGTGCATTACTCTCCAAGATTAAAGAACAATTATGTTAAATAGTGAAAAAAAAAAACAAAAAGTTTTATCACTTGTAATAAAATCTTGTTTGATTCGAAAATATCAGACATGATGTCTAAAAAAAACTACTATTGATATGCATATACATATATATACCAAGAAACAACTTACATGGTAATTGATGAGTATAAACCTGGCGTGATGTGAAAGAATCATTTTCATATAAAAACGACAATACCTAGTTTCATTCCTTCTGGCACTTGTTGAAGATAGATTCCACATGAAAAACACTTGTAGGACACTGCACGTGTAATCCAGAGAGAGAAAAAAGAGTGTGCACAACACTTTGAATAGACTCCCTTAACCATAGCTTATTGAAGGAATCATTTTCCTACAAAACATTCCCTTCACAATTTAATTGCCAAACACAAACACAAACACTTGTGTTGACCAAACCACAAACACCTGCTTCCTGCTTCTATCTTCTGAATCCACCCTTTTTTCCATGTTCGCATGGCCTAGAATTTTCTTGTTCAAGATTGAGCTACATAACAACAACAACATAAGATCAAGAAAAACCAAAATCAAGGTTGTTTCAAAGCCATCGATTAAAAGGGGTTATGGAAGGAGAGAGAGGTGTTAATCCCAGCTATGATCTTCAAGTTTCATTCACCAACACCCCTCAAGCCATCCATGAAATGGGTTTTGTCCCATTTGAAGAAAATCAGGTTCTTAGCTTCTTAACACCCTCAGCTCAATCCCAATCTTCTCAGCTCTCTCTGACCGGAGGCGGCGCGACCACCGCCGCCGCGGTCACCACCACTATCACTACCACCACTACTACTTCTGGATCAGTTGGTTTTAACCATAATGACCTTGCTTCCAGAACTTCTTGGAACAATGAACAGGTGACTGGTTTATTCTCATCATGTCTATATCTATCTATCTATTTGTGTAAACCATGATCTTTTACCTAATTATAGGTTTCTGTTTCTTGGATTTATTCATTTTGTTTTTATGTATGTCTCTTTCAATTTTAGGGTATGCTGTTTTGATCACTTTTCCTTTAAACGGTTTTTGCTTATTATATAAATGGTACACCATGAACTTTCAGGTGAGAACCCTGGATCCTAAAGCTGTCAATGATGAAACTTGCACCGGAAATACAAGTGATGGCAACAACACATGGTATACACAGTAACATCGTCTTGCAAACAAAATTTTCTGATTTTAATCTCTCTCTCTCTCTCTTTTTCTCTCTCTGCATGCACGTAAATATTTAATTTTGATGCCCCAGAAGATATTCTTTAGGTTTCTGCGAAGAATCTGAAGGTCTTCACCATATATGGAAGTGACTGCTTCTTTTTCTTTCTGAGTTTGCTTTTGTACTCCAAGTTATTCTCTCTTTCTCTCTCTCTTTTGGGGGTGTGAGGAAGAGCATGGTACTCAAAAGTCTTGATACTCATTGATACTCGAATCCACTAGTCCATCAGGCTTCATATATTCTTCAAACAGATCATAATTTTATACTTTTGCTGTCATGTTTAGTTTGTTAACGTTCTGGTTTAAGGTTAATTAATCTTGCTTTCAACTGATTAAGAAAAAAGAAGCTGTTTAATCTTGAAGAACTTGAGGATAAGTGATATATCTATTTCTATATCTATCTATATACAAAGGCAGACATACATGTTGAAAAAAATTAATTGTATCTCTGATGTTATATATTTGAATTTGTTAGTCGTTGTTCTATGACACACCTGTTCGTAGTTGAGAGTATACAAATACATCACTCGACTCTTGTCTTGATTTGTTCTTAGTGACTTAGAGTCTTAGATTTGTCGCAATCTGTATATAGATATATATAAACAAACACATTGCATATTGCATATATAGGAGTATGTTGAAATTGTATGTTACTGTGTTCATGTGATGGTAGGTGGAGAAGTTCAGGGTCAGAGAAGAACAAGGTGAAAGTGAGGAGGAAGCTGAGGGAACCAAGGTTTTGTTTTCAGACAAGAAGTGATGTGGATGTGCTTGATGATGGTTACAAATGGAGGAAGTATGGTCAGAAAGTTGTGAAGAATAGCCTTCACCCAAGGTAATGATATAATAGCAAAAACCTTTGAATCTCATTAACCCTTTTCTTTTCTTGATTACACATATATATACACTGTGAAGAACATATATACAAATTGATTGTGATGTTTTTCTGCAGTTTGATAATGTTCATAAATGTGTGTGTTCTTATGCATATATATAAGATTGTTTACATAACATAATTGCTGAGAGAAGTGTGAAACTCTTTCAAATAATGCAAAAATGGAAAACTATGATTGAGTGCATTTAGCTACATCATAGGCATTATACTCGGAGAAATGAAGGTAAGATGTCTTTTTTTGGAAAAATATATGTGTCGGTGGTGGAACAACCTCAATTTAGAACCTAATTATCATAGATTTTGTTTTAAACATTAATTAAGAACTGAAAACAGTGAGAGAGAGAGTGAAGAGAATCTTGGCTGAAACTGAAGGAATGATTTAGGGTGTTACTTTCAGAGGACTTGTGAAGAGAGAAGATTGATGGTACAGACTGAAAAATAGGCTCTTTTTTTATTTAATTATTTGTTGAGGTAATTAATTAAAAAAGATGAGTTCATTGGGAAGTAAAAAGGAAAAGAAAAAAAAAATGTTGAGAATATTATTTAGTGGATTATTATTATTAGAGTTTTGACAATAGTGCATGGTATAGGGTCCCCTCCTTTGTCCTATGTTCATGCTGTGTTTTTCTGACCAACTTCTTCCACCCATCACTAAAAAGCTACCCTTCACTTCCACCTAAACATTTTCTTTCATATTCATTCTAATTTCATTAACATTAACCTAATTAATCTTTTCTACCCAATTTCTTGCCAAGGCCAAAATGTTAAACAAAACCCTAAACATTTCTTCTTTTTTTCTCTTTTTTTCATAAAAAAATTGTTCTCCATGTGTTATGTTATATATAATGATTTATCTAGGTTTTCTGTTAGTCTTAACTTTTATATATTTAACCTTTTTTACATACATTAAGTTTGATATATTAAATTCTTTTAATTTCAAAATCAGTATTCACTGAGTAGAGAATCTCTAACTCCATTTTTTTTTTTTTTTTGTTTTTAATTATCATGTATATTACAATTTTTTTATGATTATTAAACTTCATCCATTCCCAGATTGTTTGCTGTTTGAATTTTTTTTTCACTATTTTTAAATTCATGGATACACACAAACTGTGATTTATATTTGAAGTAAATTAAAAATAAAAGGTTAATGTATTTTATTGAAAACTGATAATCATTTCGTCTAGTTTCTTCTAAAGATCAAAACTGTAGCTATTGAGGAGGTAATTTATAAGAATTTATATTAAATATGATCTCTTTTTTAAAGGAAAAATTAGATTGGTGCTGTATAACATGATCATTGATTAATTAGAATGTAATTAGCAAAATCAAATGTTAATTAAGGTACCAGTCATGTAGCCTACAATAATTGACAAGGAAATCCTTGTTATGATGATAAGTTTATATAGTCAAAAGACATGAATTATTACACAAGTTAATTATTTTGGAAATAGAAAAAAAAATTAGGTAGGCATTATTAAAAATATTTGTTACTAACATATACTCTATTTATTCCTTTATAAAGTTGTGTGATTTCTTTTTCTATTTTTATGTAAATACTTATAAAAGTAAGATTACAATTAATATAATAATAATAATGATATCTTGAAAGTTAAAAAATAACAAATAAAAGACAAAATTTTATTAGAAAATAAATAATTAAAAACAGAAACAAAAGTAGCTTGTTTCCCTTCTTATTTATGAGTTCCTAAACCCCTATTAATGTGTACAGAAGGCTCAAACATGTATTTAAACCCAATTATGATATTTAGATGAGAGAAAATGTATGCATATAACACAAATAATGATGCATTTGTTATTTAGTTGAAGAAAATTTGAGTTTTAATAATAAAATATTAATTAGCTTTTTGTTTCAAAAATTTTCATTAATTTTCTGTAAAAATAGAAGGAAATATATAGTACCCATGATCTAAGATTCCATGACAGAGTTATGAAAGAAAATATTATATCATTAATTTTTGGTATATTTTCTCAGCCCATAGATCTATAATATGTTTTGAAATGTAGAAATCAACAAAGTTATTATTTTCTTTCAAAAAAATTAAATCTTTTAAGAACATTATATATATGTGTGACGAAATCTTTAAAAGGATACAACAATGACACCTTCAATATAAAAATAGTTAGGAAAATTTTCTTAAAAAGAATATTTAAAAGATTTGTAATGTCATATTAGCCTTTAATATGTACCCAAAAAAATTATTAATCTATAAAGAAATCAAGTGACTACAAAATAAAAAATCTTATGTTGTCTATACGAAGTAAAATTGGAATTTAGTCCAATTTAAAATCTTAGTGTTCATGGCCTTCTGAAGTGAAATCAATGGATAAAGTACAATTTAAGAACCAAATTAATTTCAGTATTTAACTGCTTAAGCATGCACACCAAATCATAAAATTTTCAACAACTTTTTATTGACAATGAAGTAAAATAAATGACAAAAATAAAATAAGGATATCCATAGGAAACATGATAGATAAAACAAAAGTTGTATTTGATGAAAACAAAAGTTACTTAGAGTGAAGGTAACTAATAATTTAGAGAGAGAAAAATAGAAATAATATATATTATATAGTTGATGAACAGAAGAAAAATGGTTAAAGTGAAGAAAGAATCTATGATCCCAAAGAAAAGAAATTTAATTTGGTTTGGTTGCAGAACATGATTACAAAAGTGTACTTAAAGGTATGTACTTAGAAGTGGAATTAGGAAGATGAAAAAGTTACTTTGGAAAAATAAAAAGTCACTTCAGGAACATAGGAACTTAGGAACATTCATATGTTTGGAAAATATAATAAAAAATAATAATTTAACAGTGAAACTTGTCTGAATCTAACAAGTGTAGTTGAACAATTGAAAACTTCTTGAATAGATGCACTACCAAACTTTGATCAACACTATTTACATTAATGTTTTTTTTTTTTCATCAATCACTGTATTAAATCTGAATATTTCGATATTCTTACATTAACTTTAGATAAGAAGTGTTCACTTTATAACTTCATGGTATATGTAAATTGTATACACAAACGATTGTACCAATATACAGTATATACGGTTTTGTGAAATTGAATTAGTTTAAAATTTACTCTCTAATAATATTTTTATTTTTAATGAAACTCCATGTTTTAATAATATTTATTAGACCAATGAGACTCATTTATATTTATGTAATTAACAAGATCAAATCCTGCTTTGTATTTATTTTCTTGAAATAAATTTATTTTTAACCTTTGTTTTTTTTTTTATGTTATGGTATGAAATTGATATTAAAATTTTTGGATGTGATGAACAGAAGTTACTACCGTTGTACTCATAACAACTGTAGAGTGAAGAAAAGGGTTGAAAGACTCTCAGAAGATTGTCGAATGGTAATAACAACCTACGAAGGAAGACACAACCATTCTCCTTGTGATGACTCAAATTCATCAGAACATGAATGTTTCACTTCTTTTTGAATATGCTTTCAGTAATTAATTAATTAATATATATTTATGTACTAATAATTATTTAGATGTGACAATTCTTCATGAGGGATTATATTGTTAGTGAGCTCAACAATCACTCTTTCATGGATGAACTCATTTGTATGTTGTCTATACAAATTATAAGGTTTAAATCAAGTTTTAGTCTCTCTTTTTTTCATTTTTCACATTTTAAAGGAATAAATATCTTTTTAGTCCCTTGACTTTCAATGAATTTTGAAATTAGTCAATTTCAAATTTTTTTACTAATTTAGTCCTTCATCTTTCGAAATATGTGGATTTAGTCATTTTAATCAAATTTTGTTAGGTTTATTAGATGTTTCGCACACATATCAGGATTGTATTTGAGTTGTTTATACTATTTGACACATTTTTGCTTTAATGTTAAGTCAAATACTATTATAAAACATGTTTGAAATGTCAAATAAATTTAACAAAATTTGATTAAAATGACTAAATTCACGTATTTGGGAAGATGAAAGACTAAATTAGTCTAAAGTTTCGAAATAGACTAATTTCAAAATTCACTTAAAGTTAAGGGGACCAAAAACATATATTTAACCATTTTTTAAATTGACTTAGTTAAATTTTAAATTTTTTAATTTTTTTTATTGAAAATGTATTATATTATCACTTTGGACTAGTGTGAATGATTTCATCATTAAAAGGCACATCGAAGAATAAATGGAAATAAAAGTATTTAAACTGTCCCTAACCTCAACTTTTAAAGGATGATGAGAGAATTATTGGATGTATCGAAACAATATTATTATATTCTTATCTTCAATAACAATGCTAAGCATTATAACATTTACAAAAAAAAAAACAATAATTAAAGCAAGTATTGATATGGAATAAAACTTGTTATATATTAATTGACCTATACTTAATGTAAAAAAAAAACAACTTATTCATGCCAATTAAATTTCTAAAAACATAAAACGATTTGTGAAACTACCAATTATTTTGTGCAAATGTGCACAATCACATAATAGAACATCCTTCTGAGTAATGATCATTGAAGTAATAGGTTGCTTTTAGAAATTCCTCTCCACTCCTTCCATGATATTGAGATGCTTCTATGATAGAAGATCTTAGAGGAGAATCATTCATCACATGATTGTTGAAATAGTTTGAAAATTCTTGTTCCTTCACATGATTGTTGAAAGTGTTTGAAATTTCTTCTTCCTTCTCATGATTGTTGATAGTGTTTGAAAATTCACCATAGTGTTTTGGAGTGTGTGAAGCATATTTTTCTGAAACATCTTCTTTTGGAGCATTTGATGCAGTTTTCTTCTTCTTTCCCGATTTTGAGAGTTTTGGAAGTGAGAATATAGTTTTGAAGAAGTTTGATTTCTTCTTAGTCTTTTGATCCTTTTGTTTTGAACTCATTTTCTATCTTTCAAATCCTGCATATACCATGCAAAATAACATTTTTCATAAATGTTAACAATATATTATGTAACACATGATTATAAAATAATTAACTCTTAATAATAGTAATTTAATATAATTAAATCAATTCAAATATATAACCAAAATGTTTATCAATGTATACTATATTAATAATATAAATTTGAAACAAATATAAAGTACATGAAAATAACATAAAAAACAAAACATTTAATTTACTTGGCATAAACGTTTAAGAAAATAGAAACAAATAATATGATTCTGAAACAAATGTAAAATAAATAAAAATAAAACTTTAAACTTGAATATTGAAAACATTACTTAATATATCGCCTATAATCTATAACAATTAATAAAAAGTATATATTTTAATCAATATATATATATATATATATATATATATATTCTTATTATTTAATTTTAAAATTATATATTATTGTGTTATTATTTTGTGTTTCTATACATTGTGTTTTTTTAATAAGAGTGAGAGTGTAGTTATTTGTAAGAAATGACACAAGTGTTACTATTATAATTACTTTTCAAACTGTGTTGATTATTTTTTATCATAAAAATATGAATACATATGATATAACAGATGGTTTTCATTTTTATATATAATAAATAATAAAGATTCTCTCATTTTTATAAATTATTTTCCTATTTAACTTTTAATAATATTTTGAAATCACAATGGAGGATAACAATATAAAAAAAAATCAGAAAAACAAAAAAAAAATAGTAAAGCAAAACAAAAATAAAAAATAAACTAAAATATAATAAGAAAAGACTCTCACATAGATTAGAAAAAGGTAATCATCTACCTTGTACCTACAATTAAACTTATGTTGTATGTATTTATAATATCTAACTATTTTATTTTCAGACAACAAATAAAACGATGTAAAATATAAAAAAATTAACAAAAAAAATTATAAGACTACATCAGAAAAGATGCATAAAATAAAGTTCTTAATATTACCTTAACAACTATTTTTCCTCTTCTTGTTTCCAGTTTTTTCTTCTCTTTTTCTCCTTTTACTCCTATGGTGTACCAATTTATAGAGAGCTTTCTATTAAAGAAAAATCCAAACCCGTGACTCATCTTAATTGATTTGTTTCAATTTTATGATTAAGTTGTAAATCTTTTCATTAACTCACAAACATGTGTATGAAATCACGCTTAAATTACATTATAGTTATATCAAATTTTATTTAGTATAGTTTACCGTTATAAACAATTAAACTAATCAAATGTGAATTATATATAAATAGATCGATGTATTCTTACCCGAGGTAGGGAAGGTGATTAGGAAGATAATTTGTGCTTTAAGAATTGTTGTAGAAGATGAAGAGAGATTAATCTCCTTGTGATGCTTAATTCACTAAGTACAAAATAAATAATTATAATATAAGTAAGAGAATTGGATGATGAGTACTTTAGCTAGATCAAATTGTATTTATAGGTCTTTTTGACTTTAAGGAAAAATATTCGAAAACATATTTAAATTAAATAAGATATATGATTTATTATCATTCAATCAATTATAATCATATATGTATATAAATATTCGAGTTGTAAGGTTGCATTCAATTTGATTGGATTTTACATTATTATGTTATTAAATATATGGTTTAATTAGTTGGATGATATCCACTTTCATCTAAGTCTCAATTTTTGAAAAGATGTCTCAATTAGGTTCTTTTTGGCAAAAAATTATTAAAACCGTTAGCAGTATTGATATTTAAAATGAGTTGCAAAATTAAATATTGATACTTATATTAAAATTTAGTGGTAAAAGACATGAATTAAGTTAACGGTTTTAGTAATTTTTGTCTGAAAAGGGACCTGATTAAGACACTTTTTTCAAAAATTTGTACTACATTGACACATTTTTAAAAGTGAGTACCAAACTGATACATCTGAACAAACAAAGGTAAGTGTCATTCGACT
>Ga0214545_1004865_pt1 | contig 24818 bp, 9 predicted proteins | sample CNSS4metaG_FD_160064 | JGI IMG/M metagenome (GOLD analysis project Ga0214545, IMG submission 160064) | Root nodule microbial communities from cowpea collected in UCLA plant growth center, Los Angeles, California, USA - CNSS4 | ecosystem: Host-associated > Plants > Roots > Nodule | place: USA...
AAAAAAAAAAAAAAAAAAATAAATAAAAAAAAAAAAAAAAAAAAAAAAAAAACAGTGAGTAGAGTGCAAGAAAAACATAAACCAAATCTATCATAAAAAAAATAAAGAAAAACATAAACCAAATCTACCATAAAAAAAAAAATACTTGCATGAGTGAGACGTCAACTTCTAATGATGATACGATCACAATGTTAAGCATTTTCATTTTTATTTATTATTATTATTATTATTATTAACTTAATTTAAGATAGTATTTTTAAATCACCATTTGAAATATTATTTTTTTTAAATTTTTTACTTGATTTAATATTAAAAATAATTTCATGCTGTTAAAGAAGATTCATAATTACTACTCATGAACATAAAAAGTTTTGAAATGTTACTGGTGTAACGTAACAAGTCCTCTTAATAAGAATTAAGTAATACAAGCAACATGCAATCTAAATCTAATATTTAAATCTCAAATAGGGTCCAATAATATAGTTTGTTTCCTGATTTTATTCACAGATATATTATATATTTGATTTTTTTATGTTATTATCAAATATTCATCAAATATCAATTTGTGCATATTTTTTCTTTTTCATGATTCATACATATCTAACATACTTAATTAGGATATTATTATTATTATTATTATTATTATTATTATATTACTTAGTTAAGCAAGTGAAATACACCGAGAATGGTTAGAATTAACATTTAAAATGTTATATTAGTGTTCATTTTCACTATCCAGAAGCACAAGCATCTCTGAAGCCCAAATTCATTGACCCACAAGAAGGCTTTTTCGAACCACTTAATTCTGAAAGCATAATTCGGTCTGATGATGTGTAGGAAGAAATTTCATGGGCTGCACGAAAAAACACCTCTTGATGTTAAGTCATAATAATAAATTTGGACTCAAAAGAGAACATCCCGATAAGTAGAGGAAAATTTTGATTATATCATTTTCTAAAAAAATTATTAAATAACAATTAAAAGATTATTAGTTATTATATTAATTCATTTAAACATATTTTAAACTAAAAATTATTAATATTTAACATAGTTTATCTTATTAATAAAAAATTATAATTTGTCTACATTAAAGTTTTAACTATCTACTATGAATTCAAAATTAATAATATCAAATACTAAGAGTAACAACGCGGTGGGACGAGGATAAATTTCAATATTTCATCCTCATCTTCTCTTCTCATCATCATTCATCCCCATAATTAACTGATATAAAAGGTTACGAATATAATCCATTTTCTTTCTATTTTTATATCAATTAATTAAATTTTATATAAAATTAAAAATATTAAGAAATGAAACACAATATTACAAATATTTAAAAATAAATTATAAATTTTTTATTTCACCTGTTAAAACGAGTTAGATAAATGCTTACTTATTCTCATACGGAAGAGGATTTCCAATCAGAAAAAATTTAAACAACTGGAACGAATTTATATTTTTGTTTTGACTACAAAAGCAAATTGTGAAAACCACATGTTAATATATTACTTAAAAGTTAAAGGTAATCTTTCCCTCAGAAAGGCTTGGACCAAATTCTGCCTAGTTATAATTATACAAAGAGCTTTCGGCAACTAATCTCTTCAATTATGTAATATTATATATATATTATGGTACAAAAGAAGACATAATAAAGAATCATGTCAATTAAGGACAATACAATATAAGAGAGAAGATTTCAAAGTTGTGAGATGCAAACCATAATTCATCACTCACCATTTGTTACCAAAGACACACCCAATGGTGATGAAATTAGTGTCAGGTTTATAGAGGAAATTTCACTGGGAGATACAATATCAATGAGATCTTCAACTACATTGGTACACTTCCTTCCTCCTTATCCTTTTCTGTATCCAGTTGGTTTTTTAAACTATGGGTTCTGATATCACTTGTCAAGTTTATAGAAGAGGAGGTTTTACCGAGGAGAACAAATACCAATGAGATCTAAGTCAATCACATAAGATATTGACACCACTCTCTACCCAAAACTTTAAGACGATAGATTTATGGATCTTTATTATTATATAATGCTCTACTTTTTCATTTTTAACCAATATAAAACTTAGATTCACACTTGAATTCCTAATAATTAATGCAAACTACCTTAAATTTCAGTGAGACAGGATAGCAAACAAATAGGTACATAGGTTAAAGAAGCAAGAAAATGTTATCTTTTCTAATTCTAACCAACTTTATACCTTACATGAAGCCAAAATTGGCCGACACAACAACTCTACTTCGTGTTAGTGCTGTTCTACTAGGGAACCTATTCCTAATCTTAGTATATATCTTTTCAACACACACCACTACATTCTCTACTTCACTTCACTGAACTAACATTACCATTTTTCTCTCTAATCCACCAATTACTCATCATTCAATTTTTCTTTTGGTGTTAGAGAGAATCTCGCAAAAATCTCAATTTTTAAACCATGTTTCCACAGATTTTTTATTTTTCAAAATATATCACTGTTGATGAATTTCTTTGTTTACCTCCTCCGATCTTAACCTCACAAGATAATTTATAAGGTGAAAATTTGCACATTGTCAAGTGTGTGCAAATTTGTCATCTCATGAGTTATTCTCGTTCTTTTTGTTTAATATTTTTCTTAGCTTTCTGTTCCATATACATGCTTCTATTGACTTTCTGCATTAATTAAAACTGCCAAGAAATACTTTAAAGATATGAAAAAGGTTCTTTTTTTTAGGGGCAAGGGAAAATTATGGTGACCATACATTTATAAATTATATATAATATGAAAATACCAGCTTGCGCATCTATTTGTGCATAGTTTTTAGACAGAAAAGCGTAAAATAAGAGAGTTGCAGGATGAGAAGAGAACAAGGTGAAGAATTATAAGTAGAGAAGTTGATTACGTGTAAAGACTTGAGTTGATAAGAAATGACGAGTCTTCACGAGATAAACAGTGTTATTAATTATCCTCATAATCTGTCTTTGAATAAGATGGTTTTTGGCACTTAGAATCACAGTAGCAATTGGTCCTACAACACCTTTTTCTTCTCAAAAGAGAGATGCCTTTAGTACTTTTCCTACTCTAACAATGTTTATATATCAATAAGTCATAATGTCACAATGTACCTTAAAGATTCTACTGAATACAATTATAATTCTATCTTTTGTCGAGATTTATTGAATTTACACGTAAGTGTTTAAAATCTTATATATTCAATCATTAATTATACTTTAATTATAAATGGAAAATAAATTAAAAAATAATTATATTTTTTTATCAAATTTATAGTTTTAAAGTTTTCAATTAATCATTTTATAATTTAAATGACGTAATAATCAAAATGATTAATTTATAAACCAAAATGTAAATATAAATTTTTTAATACGTGTGTATATAAGTATCAAACCTAATACATATGAATTTGAGGCGAGTAATTATATATTCATTTTCATTTGTCTTTGGTTAAAAAAAATAATAATAGCTGCATCTAGTGAAAACAAATATATCAATATCTGCAAATCAGAAACTATAGTTGCCATCTTAATCACATGTGAATATCAATAACACAAACTATTGTTATATCGAATATTTGAGGGGGCAAAAATATTAAACTACTGTTTATAAAGCATAATTCTTGGGAGAATTTTTCTTTACAAAAGAAAGAGGAATATGATGCCTGTACTTTTCAAATAATATGGACCATGTTATATTTACATTCACCCTTTTTCGTTTCTATTTCACAATTCTAAAAACTATTATTTTATTTTAAGCACTATTTTTTTTAAAGCATAATAATAATAATAATAGTGTTAATTAAATATTAAAAAATAGTAATCATGAATATTTGTTTATGTAGTTAACGGAATAATATATGTTTGAATCATTTGTAATGGTGAATATGAAGATTCTTGAAAATTAGATGTATATCAAAATTTAGTAGTGTGCTAGAAAATAGTTAGGAGTAGAGTTAGTATCTTATGGAGTTTGAATATTTTGTTATTAAAATATAAATTTTATACATAAAAAATCAATTATTCAACTTTTATTTAATCACTATCTTTTTAAAATTATTCTTTTTATTTATTTATTTATTTCTCTTTAAGATTATAATATTTTTGTTTATTTTTTGAAGATCAAAATTTGTTATAAAAATCTTAAAGTTGAGTAGAGTAATCCTTCCGGATCCAAAATTTCATTAGTAAATTTATCTTTATCATGTGACTTGGTTCAAGACAAATATGTATTTGTTTATGATTGTTAAGATATGATTAGACAGTTGAATTGTGTACAGTTATTGTATCTAAGTTCTTAAAGCTCTTTTAAAGTCAAAGAATTAGTGCAACTAAGGAAAACTAAGTTATTTATGATAAATATTATAAGTTAAATGATTTTATCGTATGAATGATGTGGTTCCCACACTTGATTTAAGCTTTTGAAGTTTTGATGTTTGTTCACTGTATTATATATTATATTGAACATGAGATGCTCAAATTAAATATTGTTGTGTTTTGGAATTAGTGAGTATTAGAACTAAATGTGTCAAATCTGATACGAGAAAAATATAAAAATGTATAGTTGAAGTCTTTTCTATAAACAAATATATATGTTAAGTTTTCTAAATTATATAGTCTCCTTAGACGAACTTTCCTCTCGCTGAACAAAAGTAATATCATATCATTCGATTAACTATTTTGATAAGAAGAATATATAAATAAAAAATAGAGAAAAATATACACCAGGAAATAGATTAATTATTCACTGATGTTAGTAAACATGGCTTCACATAATAAATTTGTCAACTTTTATAACCATTACTACAAGAACAATATAATTGATAATATTTGTAAATTGAAACATAAAAAAGAAAAAAACAAGAACACACTCACAGTATAGAACCTATCTTATACAATTATTTAATAAAAAAATACTTGAAGAAAAAACACAAAATCATCACTTAACATAAATTTAATTAATTATATAACTTTTTTATAAATAATAATTTTTAATTGATTATGAAATATGTTATCGTTGTAATTATGAGTAATAAAATAATTATATTAAATATGTTATCGTTGTAATAACGAGTAATATATTAGAAATATAATAAAAGATAAATAGATTTTATGATATATTTCACTACTAAAAATTTTCATATTACATGGGAATTTTCTTGCAAATTTGTTAAAAAATTTTGCAAGAAAAGACTTTTTCTTGCTATTTTTTCTAAGAATGTTAATTGGCGGGTAATTCCTTCGTGGGTAATTATTTCTTACAAAATTATAAAATTTGCAAGTATTTCCTACAAAATTTGTTGAGAAAAGTGTTTGGTACAAAATATTTTGCAAAAACATTGGCAGCAATTTCCTTCAAATTTTTTTTTCATAACAAAATTTATAAGTATTTCCTACTAAAAAAAATTCAAAACAAAATTGGCAGGAAATATGAGTTTTTTTAGTAGTGTTTTAATTATATTGGATAGAAGAATATTTACAATCTTACTCTTATACTCTTAAAAGAATAACATTGTAGATGGGAGGGAGCGATGTTCATGCATCTGAAACAAAGAAATATTTGACATATAAACAACAATATCTTACAATTGTATATGTAGTATCTAACTATACAAAGGAAAAAGGTTGTTTGTTACCTTAACAAAAGCATATGATAGCAGTAATTTCTGAGTAACGCCTTTACTTTGCGTTCTACACCGTTATTCATTCCCCAATATAGACAGAAATTTAAAGAGTTAAAAAGAATAGCTAGCTAGGTCTACCACCTCCCACACGTGCATCAGAATTCCGGTAAAGAAACGTTCTGAAACTCACACGACGGTGACGGTAACGGCGAAGGGGGCAAAGACGGCGGAGATTTCAGGCTCTGAAAATATCCCCTTACGTCAAGTCCATCGGCGAAAGGTTTCGTAACGTCATCTCTTGAAGGAATAAACGGCGGCCGCATAACCTCCGTTAGTAGGTCCCACTTCACCCCTCTGAAGAACTCGTGCTCCTTGATCTCGCTGGCGCCGCGAACATAACCCAAACGCTTGGAGGGGTCCTTTTCGAGCAACCGAGAGATTAGGTCCGTCAACGCTGTTTTCTTCCCAACAAACTCGGGCGTCTTCAACAACACGTTGTGGAACGTTTCCTTGCGATTCCTTCCCTTGAACGGCGTCGTTCCGTACACCATCTCGTGGGCGAGGACGCCGAGGGCCCACCAGTCGACGGCGAAGCCGTGCCCCTCGCCTCGGAGGACCTCCGGCGCGATGTACTCCTCGGTGCCCACGAACGAGTTCGACCGCTCGAAGCTCGGCGCCGCGCGGCGCGCGGCGGGGGTGACTCGGGCGGACTTGGGAGCCTTGGTGAGTGGGACCCAGCGGAAGTTGCGGCGGGGCTTGCGCGGAGCGGTGTCAGGAATGTGGGAGTTGGAGGGAGAAGTATTGGTTTTGGTGGGACTGAGAGTTCGGGAGAGGTCGAAGTCGGTGAGGGTGACGTGGCCGGATTGTTGGATGAGGACGTTTTCGGGTTTGAGGTCGCGGTACACGATGTGCATGGAGTGAAGGTGGTGGAGAGCGCAGAGGATCTCGGCGAGGTAGAAGCGGACGACGGCGGGGGAGAATACGTGATCTGTTTGGCGGTAACGGAGGAGGTTGAGGTCGCCGCCGGGGCAGTAGGGGACGGCCCAGCCCATTAAGTTGTTGGACTCGAAGGAACCCAGTAGGGTGGGGAGGAAGGGGTGGGATAAGCGAGAGAGAACGCTGATTTCCCAGTGGGCGCGGCGAGCGCCGTCGTGAAGGGATGATGATTTGTCGACGACTTTGAGCGCCACATGGCCGGAGTTGTGTTGCACGAGAAACACAGTGCCCATGGCTCCTTTACCTAAAACTTTCAGAGCCTTAAGGTTGTCGAGGTCAAGTTCCTCTGCCATTTCGTTACAAGAGAGAGAGAGAAAAAAACCTGGTCTGTGTTTGTTTGATCCACCTTGCTCCTGCTATTAGCGTTTTATAATGATGTTGTTGTACTGTTGTATGCGGATTTACTTTTGTTTTTTCTGTGCACTACACTGTTACTCCCATGACAAGCTCTTTTTATCATTATTTCTTCATTGTTATGGCAAGAAGGTGATGGAGGAAAACAACATTCACAAATGTAAATGGTCTTTATGGTGTCGGAAAACTGCTTAAACCTGATTAGCGAGATTCATTAGATATTGATAATGCGCTTGATTTGCGTAGCATAAACTGATAAAGCATATGGTCACACGTGTGACGAGACATAAGCAAACAAAAGTAATTTAGGGAAAAAGACAAAATGAATTAAGCCGTACGGTAGTCACATGGGAGCTCCTATATTGTAAGGAGAACGTGAAGCTATTGCTTCATGTTGGAACCTTGTCACCTTCTCATTTACCAATCCATTTTTTCATTGAACTTCTTTCTTTAATTAATGGAGCATGACATTTCACTCACCCTTCCTCATGCTCCTCTCAATTATTAATTACCTATATCTCAATAAATCACACACTATATCTTTCAAATATACGATTTGCCCTCTGTATTGCACTTATCAAACACATTTCACTTTCCATTCATCAAATTTAGGTACATGTACGTAGTTTATTATCTTTTCTTTCAGTTAGACCCGTTGTTTTGCATTGTACTCGTAGGCTTCATTGGAATTCAATGTTCTTTGTCGTTTTGAAATCCATAGATCTTTATCAGAAAACTGTTGAAGGACTATAATATTTTAATCATCAATTCCGAATTCCGTTGTTTATGTTGGCATATGTTGAACTGCAGCCACATAAATCAGAGAGGACAAAGCAATTAATGAAGTTTCACATGTTAAATATTAGTGTTCCTTTGTTGTGTGAGATTTAATGTAGGACAAGACAGTGCACGAATCGTATATGGTCGTATACGTACCTTAAAAATTACTAAAAAATGTTGAGTAAGCTTGACCCTGTTGATGATGAATTAGGTGGATGATGCTGAATTAATTAGTGATGGCTTCATTGTCAAAAGTGTAGGCTTTGTGGCAACACAAAAGATGGCATATAAATTAGAACCAAGTCTATGGTTGAAACAGATGAAGGGTAGACAAGTGGAGGACAACATCATTATGCTTGCTTTAACATTGAATTGACACTATCCTTTTGATTATGCAAATCTTGTTGTTCAAATTGTGAACTTGAGATGAAAGATATTTATTTACCCAAAGGAAACCACACGTATGAAACAAGTAACTAAAGCATCAAAATTCCTTTTTTGTAGTTCACCGATGACGACTTACACAGCAACGTTAAATCGTGATTTGGTGATCTTCCCTTCAATCATATCCTTCATAACATCACCCACCAACTACTAAAATAATGTTTTCAAAGGAAAATAGGAATGTTTTACAACTTCTTGTACTAACTCTTGAATCTGTCTCATAAAATTCAAAGTTTATTATCTTTTCATATAATTTTCTTGAATGAGTTTAACAACTATGTTAGTGGGAAGAATGGATTCACATTTCGCTCGCATGTTGCAGACGTATATATTCTTTAGTTATTCTCTTATAAATTATAAAGATGAGATTATGATTCCAAAGCGATTTATAACCACTCCTCTTATATCATGGTAGATGCTTTCTGGAATTTTCGAACATTATTAATGTTTTGGCCTTAAAATACATTTTCTGAGATTCTCTACCTTAACTTCCTCACTTTCGATTTTGCTTAAAATCGTTTTGAAGAGACCTGACTAATAGATCATAGTATACAGGTTGTTTGTAAACCTGAAAATTTGTAATTGGATATGCCATTTTTGCGGATGAAACGTGTTTTTGTGATATATTTACAATGAGTACCAAACATGGTATAACATATGGGACAAACAGGTCTGGGCTAAATCAGTCCATTATTATACAAACCTATACTTTAAGTGATCTTAACCTATTCATTTGTGAATAAATCAAGATTTTTCTTTCTTCACTCCCACAATTTCTTGGTACCACCCCACAATTTTCAAAATGATAATTTTACCCTTCATAAATTTCTTGAACATGATTTTCAAAAGGTATGAATTGCATTATGGTAGGAGCTTTCTGTAGCATGAGTTCTGACATGCTCTTTCCAAAATGTATGAAATGCAAGTTTCCCAAAATGAACATTTTGGAACACATGAAATGTGTTATAGAAAGGACTCGTCCGGATGAGCCTTTTTTTCTTTTTTTTCACAAGTCATTCTCTTTCTTTTCTTATTCTTCTACAACCTTCTTTCTCCACAGAAAGGTAATATTAAAATTTTATTTATAGGTGTATGTAAATTTGAGGAGTCAAATAAACTATAATAAAAAAAATACTTTTATTTGTATATTAATTTATATATATATAATTGTGGGTACAAAATTCCCCATAGTGGTCATGAAACTCCACCATTGACAGCGATGATGTGATACAATACGAGGATGTTTTAGTCTTCTTATTGTTAATATGACTACAGTCAGTAATGGTGGAGATGCATAAAGAAAAAGCCCAAAATTGTTACTGTGCAAGCCCAAACCCACAATACCCTAATTAAGTTGTATTTGTAAAAGACCTGTTTAGTTATTATGCAATGTAAAGATGGCAAAAACATTACTTGGACTCAAGCCCAGCCCAATCAAAGAATCCTCTAGGTCTCGCCGAACGGTGTAATTGAACTTTGACCAAAACACGAAATGAAATCTGTGGGCGGTGATACCGATGGCCACTACAATTTCCTCAAAACCTCTCATTAGGGCAAATTCACAACCGTTTTAATCTTTCCATGGTTGCGCACTCAATTTCTGCAGCATTTCTATTTTCCTTATTTGGTAAGCTCACATCTATTATCACTTCGCCGAGTTTTTCATCTCTTTGATCGCTATAGCTATGTTTTTTCACTATCTGCATTGTTTGTAATAAGTTCGATATTCGCTATTATTCAATCACATGTTTTGATTCTTAAGCTTTTAATTTGATTTCTTTGATGCTATTCACATCTGAATTGAAAAAGTTTGGTGGATTGATTAATTGTTCATTTCCCATGCCAGATTGCACTGCTAGAGTAAAATTCCCCATAAATTCGCAGCTAAACCCTAAATCAGAATTTCAGTGTGGTGAGTGTTGACTTAATTGAGTGAAGAGATAACATAATGGTGAAAGCATACAGACAGGAACACGTCTACAAGCACCCTTGGGAACGTGTGACTAGTGCATCTTGGCGCAAGTTTGCCGATCCAGAGAACAAACGCATATTATCCCATATTCTTGATGTTGACACATTGAACCATAGTCTTGACCCTTCAACAGGGAAGCTTTGCACAACTCGTGCCATCACGATCCATTGTCCTGGACCCTGGTTTGTCCGCAGAATTGTTGGTCAGGATATTTGCCACTGTGTGGAATCCACTGTTGTGGATGCACAGTCGCGTTCCATGCAACTGACCTCTCGGAATATCAGCCTCCAGAAGTTCATAGAAGTGGAAGAGAAGATCCGGTATGATCCACACCCGGATAACCCGAATGGTTGGACGGTTTGCCAGCAGGAGACCCGAATCCGGATTAAACCATTGTCGGCCCTGGCATCCATGGCTGAAAAGGTGGAGCAGCGATGTGCTGAGAGGTTTCTTCAGAATAGTGTTAAGGGTAGAGAGGTAATGGAGAGGATCTGTAAATATCTTGAGGCAGAATCTAGCAGCCTTGCCTTGTGATTCTGTCTTCTCTTTTTAGTTTTGGGTTTCTGTAGTTTAACCATATTTGTAAAATAACAGAGGAAACATTGCAACATGAAAGGCAGGGAAGATGGTGAAGCTTGTATCTCTTCCCTGGAATTTAAGAACTAAGAAGGCTATTTATTTAGATCTTCTCCAAATTTTGATCAGTCAAATAATTTTTCAAATTGCTGTAACACAACTTAAGGATCATTTGAATATCCTTTTCTTCTGAATCTTACTCTGTTATTTGTTTGTCACCTTTCCTTATTTTCTAAGGCACTTGGTCACAAGCCTTTGTTTTGCATCTTTATCTTGAGATAGAAGTGATTATCCATACATAGATTTTCTTTTGGGCATGCCTAGGTGATGACTGTGATAATGTTTTTTTTTCTTATTCTTTTTATTACATATGGTAGTTTATTGGATGTCTGCCATTGAGGTTTGTTTTCATGTCAGCATTAGACATTGACAAATTGAAAATGAAGTTACAGGTAATTACCAAATATAATATATTGAAGGGTTCAATTTGCACGGTAGCATTTCGAATAAGTTCTAAATTTCAAGTCATTTCTAGCATCCACTTGCATTAGTGGAGAGATTTTGTTTTTTGCATTTTCTTTGTTGGTTTTGATGTGTTTTTTTGTATGGTAAGATGAACTTTTGAGTTTGGCTTGTCGTTGGGAATACTGAAATATGGTTTTAAAATTCTCTTGTCTAACTTGCTTGTGAAAGTGCAAAAACTTTTAACCAATGTAGTAAAAACAACTCTAACTACATTGAAGATAATTAATTAACAGACACTGTAATTTGCGTAAAACATTCATGGTTATTAAAGAAACTAGTTAATTTGATTAATAATATTAAGTTTTTCTGAATTTTGTATATTTTTAAAATTTTATTGTAACGTTAATGAGACAGTTTTATAAGATCGTCTATGTGAGCTCTTATTTCACTTTATAAGTTTTGCTTCGATGGTAATGTTTTATAATGTCCATAAATATTTTTATTTGCATTTTATCTTTTTATAATTTAAAATATCAATTTAATGTGATTATAATGATATAAACAACAAGTGGCAATATAATTAAATAAAAACATGATATTATAATATAATCAAATTAAATGTATTATTATTACTATTACATTTTAATTTAATATTATTAAATACAATAAATAATATTTTTATATGAATGAAAATATACTTTTTGGTGATGGTTTTTGGATGTTCTTTTTATGTCACACTTGTAAGTTTAAATTTAAGACTGATTAGAATAGTTTTACGGTAGATATATTAGTGGTTGTTATTTATTTATTTTTTCATAAATTTTTTATTAACTTAATTTTTGAATCTCTTTTATTGTTAATAAAATAATTATTTTAATTTTCACTAATATCCACGTGAAGATTTCAAAATTGACTAGAGTATTTTTTTCTAAAAGAAATATAATTAATATAGTGGACAACTGAGCCAAATATCTAATTAATTTAATGAAAAGCTTTGAAAGGAATATCATATAATAAGTTTCTTCTTTTTTAAAATTATTAAATATACACATTGATAAGTATTTTTGAGTTAAAGTTTAACTTTGAAAATTTAAATATTCTTAAATAAAAAAATTATGTTTAAAAATGATTGTTTCTATCTAAATAAAAAATTTAATATAAAGAAATTTAAATTATCTTACACAAAGGAAAATGTAATTAAAGTAATCAAAGTTCATATCGTTCACAAAAACACAACCTAATATTTCTTACATCTGGTTTTCTACAGGCATTTTAACAAAACAAAATAGGTAATGACAAGTGAAGTGGGTATTAGAGTTGAACCTCATCGGCCTATTTTTTCTAGAGCTATCAAATGGACTGGAACCTGCGAGTCAATCCGGCCCACATTAGGTTCAAGCCAAGTTGGGTTGAAATTTTTTTATAAATTTCAATACGGTTGATTTTTGACTCGACTCATTTAGAATCCGGCTCATCCGGGTTAAACGTGTGATGAATCGGGTTGGCTCACCAACTCGCAAATAAAGGGTCATGTAAGTGTTTTTTGTTAGACTGTGCATTTGGGTCAGGTTAGGTTGTTTTTTAGCCAACACATAAATAATTTAGTATTTTGTTTTTATTTTAGTTTGTATTTGGATTGTATTGAAGTTTATTTAAATTTTAATTATAATTATAATTCAGTTTTTACTGAAAAATAAATAAAAAAAATTTGTAGTTTTTTAATTAAGTGAGCCCGCGAGCCAACCCATTTAATCCACCAACCCGTGCTGGGCCGGGTCGGATTCAAATTTTTTGGCTCGCTAATAAGTAATTCGGGTTGAGTTGGCTCACTAAGTAATCAATCTGTGGTGAGTCGAGCCGGGCTGGGCCAAGTTACCCGTTTCTACACCTCTAGTTTTTTTCTAACCCTAAGAAATCAAAGTATTTGAGGTGTTCCGGTTTTTATATGTATTGCACCTATCCATAATGAATTTGAATATGGCACTTTGGTGTATTCACCCAATTATTTAATGATTAAGATATGGAATCATAATTGGTTGACTATAGTGTAAATCCATATTATTTACCGAAGAGTTATAAGAAATTCTTTATTAAAAAAACTAGGATTCTTCTTCCTAAGAGGGAGAATGTACAAAAGACAAAAGGAAGTTATAAATGCACCATAGCTTAAGAAAAAAAAAAATTGTGAATGCTCTTGCTAGGATCACGAGATCCAATATAGGGTTTGGCTTCGACATTTCCAAGATCCACTTAAACCAAGTGTCTTACAAAATCACAAAAACCAATCTCTGCAATTTTCAGTCCTTACATTTCTTCTTTTTCTTCTTCACATAAATGCAAATTCATTGTTCTACGTTAGGTTTTCAGTCAATATTTGAACTCCACAAAAAACCAATTAGTTTACTATTTCATCTATTCTAACAGCTAAAACATGATTTATAAATATTTTTTTTTTGTGAATTTTGGAACAAGTTATGGTAGTATTTAAATGATTTGATATTTCCAAAGGAACAAGTCTAACATTTCCTAGGTTTGTAAGAGATCATGCATGAGGATTTGAAGGTTTACACACATGAATTCTGAGATTTTCACATTAAATATATAAATGAGAAAATTAAGTAATATATAAGAAAAATATATCTATTAATGAGTCTTAAATTTTTATGTTGAGAACGACGGTCTCACTTAACTTCAAGAGAAAATTATAGGAGATTCAACTTTTTATTCAGTGATACAATATTTTCTAAAATGTTGAGAATCCCAATTTGTTTCGTTCAAATTAGTTATGACTTCATATAAATTTCATAATTATTTTTGCTCACGTGAATAAGTTTGACCAGCAAACCATTTGACTCAAATAATGTATGATCAACAACAACTTAATATTTTTAAAGTATTAACCATGGGATTTAGTATACCTAAGTTTCATGATAAAACCAAGTTGTGGAATTGAACTTATGTGAATAACTTAATTTGAATGCGAGTGAAATGTAAACTTTGAGAACTTCTAAAAAAACTAGTTCAAGTATTGTGAAAATGGTTAAGTTTGATGTTTGATAAGTATCCAATTTACTTGATTTGACATATATGATCATGAAATTGATATAAATTTTAGTAAATCAGATTCTTTTAATTTAGAAACTGATAATGAGAGTTCATTAATTACGAGTTTAATTAAAATTTTATTGAAAATACAACATTTTTTCAAGAATAGAAGAACTTGTGCAACTAAATTTTTGGATTATTGATAGTTATAAACACGTTATGGGCTTAAAGACCTAAAGTCAAACTAAAATATGCTTAAGACATAAAGTTGAATTAAATATGTTCTACACATAAAATCAAGTTAAATATTCTTAAACTGCCTTAAGGCAATGGATTTATGAATTTTTATTTTTATATAGTGTTCTACTTTTTCTTCTCTAACCAATGTGAGACTTAGACTTACACTCGGATTGCTAACAAAAAAAAAAAATATATATATATATATATATATATATATATATATATATATATATTCCCAACTATTAACTTTCTATTTTTCTCCAACAATAATAACCGTACTCATAATATGCATAAAAAACAGAAATCTCTTGTCTTGCCCTACATGCATGCTCCAATTGGCCTAAATACATTGCCAAGTTCCTGTAGCTAGTTTGGTTTGGAATATCCAAATTTTCATTTCCAAAACTAATCAAATAATAATTTTCTTTAAAATGCAAAAATTATTTACGATACTTTAACTAAAAAAAGTATACATACTATTTTTTATTAGATATTGAAGAAAAATAAGTAAACAAGAAAGTGAAGTTATAAAATTAGGAAAAAAAATTGATACTAATAACTATAATTTGACAACACATTGTAAAAGTAAAATAATCTTAAAAAGTAAATTTTTATATGGGTTAAATATGTTTTTGGTCTCTTAACTTTCAGTAAATTTTTGAATTAGTCAATCTCGAAACTTTGGATCAATTTAGTCATTCATCTTTTGAAATACGTGGATTTAGTCCTTTTAATCAAATTTTGTTAGGTTTATTTGACATTTTAAATGCATTTCATAATAATATCTTAGTTAACATTAAAACAAAAATGTGTCAAATAATATAAACAACTTAAATACGATCCTGAAATGCGTACGAAATATTAAATAAATCTAACAAAAATTGATTAAAATGATTAAATCTACGTATTTCAAAAGATGAATGACTAAATTGGTCAAATATTTTAAAATGAATTAATTCTAAAATTTACCGAAAGTGAAAAGACTAAAAATATATTTAATTTTTTATATTTATAAAAGATAAAAAGATGGAATGAAAAATAATATCGAACGCAACTAAAAACTTTGAGTGATAGAGTATCACTATGTTATAAAAATTTTCCTAAAAATTGAAGAACCAGCTAGAATAATTTTGATAGAACGAGTCCAATGTCAACTTTATTGGATTAATATATAAAAATAAGACTGTTTTGGCAATGGTCCCCAAAGTCGTGATATTTATTAGAATCTGAGCATTGCAGTGAGGAAAGGGAAATCGAAAATGTATACGTAAAATGTATCATTGAATGCTTATTCTATCACATTGTTGCGGCAAGTTTTTGTTGGTAATATATATTTATGCAATAAAAGAAAAGTTGATGATTCGATGAAGAATAGAAGAAGGTGTTGTTAAGGTCTACAAGGTTCCATCACATCATTCTTTGTTAAATCTGACAGGTTTGTGGTGATTGGGGATGTTGTGACAGATTGACGTTACACTGAACAACACCATCCATATTCATAACAAGAAAAGAATCACATAATTAGTTATTATCATTTTTTCACTGTTCCAGAGAAGGAGACAAGGAACGTTAATGAGGGAAATAGAGTGAAGTGTGTGTAGCTACAATTCATATACTGCTTCTTCTTGTACTTTGACATGACATCTCAATGAATTGGTTTTTCTATCATAACATTTCTCTCATACAAAGCTGCCATCACCATCCAATGCATGCATTCCTTCCATCTTCCACTCTTCAATTCCCAATGTTCAATATAAATGCTTCTCTTTGCATCTTTCTACCCAACTCTTCTTACTGTTACTGTTACTGCTTCATCTTCATCACCTATTAAATCCATCTTTTACTTTCATCAAACAAATATAACACTGTTGAATTCGTAATTTACAGATTAACGTACTTGAACCAAATGAATGGTGTACATTTTATTAACAATAAATAGGTTTACTTATTTTTTTTTATCTTTGTTTTTGTCGAAAAGTACTAGTTTTTTTAAGTTTCAATTTGTTTATAATTTCTTAAAAGTTCACATAATGAGATATTTTTTCGTTTAATTTTCTGAAATGGATTAAAGATATTTTATTAAGATTGAAGTTATTAATAATGATGATTTATTTTATAATGTAATTAACATACTAATAATGTCAATTTCGATAAAAAATTATTGATTAATTTTAATAAATTTTAAAAAAATCAAATTGTATAAATTTTAAAAAAATCAGAACTAAATTGAAATTTTAGAAAATTAGAAGACCAATTTGACAGTTTTAGACAAAAACAGAAATAAAAAGAGTAATTAAACTCAATTATGATTATAGGTAAAATTTCATTGTGTAGTTATATAAAAATGTTGTTGTTCAACTGATAAGTAAGTTGTAATAGAGTAATGCTTGTCTCTTTTAATTAATAATAGAACCATATATATGATAATTTTCTTATAAAAACATGATTTATTTCTTTTTTTAAATTTTGCATAGGCCTAATTAATTTAAACCAAACCAACCCTTTGGTTAGGTCTGAATTTGTACCTTTTTTGAATATTTAAATCACTAAAAATTTGATTAATTTAAAGTTTATCTTTTTCCTTAATTCGATTTCAACCGACCCATGGACAGCTTTATCTTTACTCTATTTACAATGTTTTTCATACTTTTTATAATTAAAATTTTATGTGAATAATTTATGTAAGGTTTCTTGTACTTTCTTAATTATTCATTTACATTCCAAACGTAATCCGTTTTCAAGATTAAACCAGTCAATAAGTAAGGAGAAGACATTATATTATAAATTATTGTGAAACTATTATGGGACTCTAGATATATGAAGATGATATTAATATATAAAAATATTGACTAATTATATTTATGATTACATAATCAATTTTAGTCGTGTTTTTCTTTCAATTTTGTATTTTTTTTTTCCATCACAAGTTTCAACTTTATAGTTATGGAAAATAGTCGAAAAAAAAGAGAGAAAAGAGACATTTTTGTTGAGAAGATAATGATTTTGATGGAAATGATTATGGTGAGTGAAAACATAGTATTTGATCGGTTCATCATGGTGGACATAGCAAAAGGGAAATAGCAGCATCATATGAGTCATAAAGCTGAACAATCACAGACTCAAAAGCTTCCCTTATCTGCATTTGAAATTATATATATATATATATATATATATATATATATATATATATATATATATATATATATATATATATTTACCCTTTTCCCTTTTTGTTTTTCTTAAATAAAGTTCAACGCGCACCTTCTCTTTGTCTATTAATTATAAACGTAGTACCTTAGTTTTGAGAAACTTTTATTTATACGCGTTGTAGTTTAAATATAATAACAATATTGTTTCCTTAAAAACTGAATAATTACCTATATATAATAAAGGAGAAATGTCATTGTAAAACTACAAATCTTGACAGAAAAGTTTATTCAAATTTAACATGCACGTGATCTTCTTTGCATATATCACAGTCTGCAATGATTAGTAAAGTGTAGTTTTTAAGTATTAAGTTAAAAAATGAGGTGTATTAGGTAAGAAAGTGATATAAAATTTGAACATAGAAACCAGAAGCAAAATGAGAGAAAAGAAGAAGTTACAGAAATTTGATTATGCAGAATGAAGAAACAAGAAATGGTTAGAGAAGGGAGTGAGACAGTGAAGAATTTAATATCAGTTTGAAAACATGAGAATCCTCAAATGTGACACATCAACTATGACTAGAAAGTAAAGATTCATTGACATTTTCATGCTCAATTTCAGAGGCAGCTTCATCGTCCTGGTCAAAACAATCGATTCCAAAAGCTTTATGTCCATTCCCAAAAGCCTTGATATGATCTTTGAGAGAGCGTTTGTGCTTGAAATCAGAGCCACAAGAGCAATACCATAACTTGCCACAGTTCTTCTCATGGGTCCTCCAATCACCCCTAACAGCAAAAGCTTTGCAGCATTTTCTGCACATGAAGGGCTTGATTCCATGCTTTCTCTTGTAATGAGTTTGGAGGGTCCTAAAATCTTTGAGTGGCTTTGCTCTTGGATGATCAATGTTGTTCTTGCATTCAGGTGCACAACAATAGCAAGGAAGTCTAAGCATTGCTGTTGGTTGAGTTCCTCTCAGAGACTCTGGCCCCTTTCTATATTGAGATCCATGCCCCCACATATGCATCTGCAAAGGTTAATTTTTGGAGCAACATCATCATCATCATTCAACACCAAAACAGTTCAAAAGGGGTGTGGTGAAAATCATTCATTCACTCACTCACATTCACATGTTAAATATTTGGAACCATCGATACAGTCCAAAAGCCTCACTGTGAAATCGCATTCCCTACAAACACTATCTTTGTTTGTTGCATTGCATGTAACATTGTTAAGATTAAGAATTATTTTCCCGAACAGGCCAAGATTTTGAGTCAGAAAGCCTAAGGATATATATATATGTAATCAAGGACCCGCGTCTTTTTCAACATGTTTCAACACTTCTTAGTCACCTATATGGTCTAGGAGTAAAGAAAAAAGGTAACAATGTAGGGCATCCTAATAAAGTAGTAGCTCGGAAGCCCAACAAGGGAATATTGGACAGCTATTTTTGTTTATGTTTGTAGAGATCAAAATAAAAACTCACTCCATGCGTGTTGTACTAATAATGAAAACTTAATTTATTGATGTTGTTTCACTTTATGTCACCTCGTGTTGTTGGTGTTAACGTTGTTGTTCTCTCTATGTAACATCTTTAGCATAAGATTTAAAATAAGCCCTAGATATCAATAGTTAGTCCCTGCCGTTTTCTGTTTAACACCAGTTAATAACACTTTGCAGGTCCTCAAAATATAGCCTTAATAAATAGTACTGATCTTTCATTGGAGTGGGATTTTTCCATTTTCGTCTCTTCGACTACAAAAGGGGCATGGTAAAAAACCTTTGAGATTGATTGATTAGCTTAAGATAAAAAAATAAAGGACATGCAATAGTTGTTACAAAAACCCTAAATTACACAAGTGCTCCCGTAAGGAATTGAAGACAGCATAGGTTATAGGCTAAAAATAATTAAAAGTGATGATATTTACAAATGGAAATTTTCTTTTCAACAATTTTCCACAAAAGTAAGATCTGGGAAAGTATGTGGTAGGACTATTGTAGGAGTGAAAAAAACAATAATCAAAAGAAAGAAAGTGATAACATTCTTTTTCTTTTCCTTCTATATATGAACCATCTTGAATGAATGGTTTGATGGTTTTTAAGTACCTGCATGTTGTTGTATCTGTTGAAAGTCTTGAAACAAAGGGGGCAGGAGAACTGTGTTGGACCGATGAGAATTTGAGCAGGGGTAGGGATCCAATACTGGCCCTTGTTAATTCTACTGGGAGAATACTCACAAGCTTTTTCTTTGTGTGGTGAGTATGTGTTTGAAGATGAATCAGCAGAAGCAGAAGCAGTAGTGTTTGGAAGCCCTAAGTGCAAAGCCACGGTGACAGTTTCATCATCCATGGAGTTGGAGTTATTATTGGACGATATGCTTGCTTCTCTCTCCTTCTCTCTGTTGACTTTCATGGCACTGAAGGAAGATTCAAGATCTTCACCCCTTGCAGGGCTAAGGTTAAGGAGAGGAAGTGCTTCTTTGGGGGGAGAAGAAGATTGATTGTGATGAAAAGTAGAAGGAAAATAGAATGGAGGGTTGGAGCAAGGTGATGAAGAAGAAGAAGAAGAGAAAAGGAATGGAGAATTGAGGTCAAACCAAGAATTGAAGTGATTGGAGCAAAAGGGGTGAGTCATGATGATGATGAGAGTGTAGAAAGGATTAGGTTATTATGAAAGAGAGAAGAGGTAGTGTGGTAGTGGTGGTAGTGGTGGAGGAGGAGTTGAGGGAGAGGTAGATAAATAAAGGTAAGCAAAAGATAAGTTTGAGAGTTAAGAAAATAATAAGCATAATGGAAGAGTGAGGAAGAAGAGGAGTTAGAAATCCAATGTTGGTAAAGCAGACCCAATAAAGTAAAGAAAGGGGAGACAAGAAATCACTTGCGAAGTGTGACATAACAAGGGGCAAAATAAATATACAAAAGAGGTAGAGAGAGTGAGAAAGAAAAGAAAGAAAGAAAGAAAGAAAAAAAAAAAAAAAAAAGAAAAAGTCAGGTCCTGGATGATGAGATTACCTTGGGACTTGAAAGAACGTTTGCAAGAACAGTGATCAAAAAAAGGTTGCACAGATTTTGTATAAAAAACTCTTTTATATACGTAACATGTTCATTAAGAATAAATATGGTCACAACTCTACCTACCCTTGTGTTTGTGGTGGGGAATAATGCCAAATTCAAAGTCAGTCAACGGAGCTTAACCTAGCTTCTCTCTTTTCACACCACAGTCATAATAATCATTTTCTTTATGAGTTTTAATAGTAAGTTTTGTTCTTAAATGAGTGTGGGATTAATATATAATTAAGAAAGAAGAGTTTGGTTGAATGGTTGAAAGGGGATTAAGAGTGTGGAGTGACAGTGGTGTTGGTTGTGAAGATGTTGGGAAACAAATAGTGTGGAGAAAAAGCAGCAAGTGCTTTGGGGTGCACGATGTGGTCGGGTTTGGGTGATCTTAGGAGCAGAAAGACTCAGTGTGTGTCTCCGCTACTGTTCTCACCTGTTACATGCAAACCTTCACTGTTGGATCTACCTCTCTTTCTCTTCTGCTCACATGTTTTTCTTCAGTGCCATTTTTTTGACTTAAGGGAAGAACACCAACATTAACGTTTGCTTTGACCTCACACAAACACTTACACATAATTACTGTTTATGGCTAACTGCTATCACTGACCACCACCTTGTCACCCACATGATCAACACAACAACACCCTTTTTCTCTTTTCTTTATCAACAATGTCTATGAATAAAATACTAAAGATTTTGATATTTCATAACTATTTATAAGTTTGAAGCAATTAAACAAAACCCGTGTTACATATTTCTTTGTTTGTTAAAAGTGGACTATAAATTTAACTCAATCCTACAAAATCGATTTGTAATGTGAAGTTTGTATCTCACTTGTATACTATAAAAAGATAATTAACACGAGACTTTCAACATCTCGTTAATCATAAAAAAGTACGAGAATGAAAGTTTTGGCCACTGCTCATTTTTAATTAGTTGGGAGGTCTCTTATTTGTAACTTTATTCTGATGAATATGCGTAGTTTGTATTTCTTTACATAAAGTAATGAAATTTTTTTAATTATAAAGTAAAGTTGACGTACGACTAAAATCTCGTTACATTCTGAATTGATCAGGAATCACAGAGTGAATCTTGGCACACAACTTTACCAGTAAAAGGTTCACCAAAAAGAAAGGTGAGAAATTATGACGACAAGTCAATAAGAACTATATGTTAAAAAATTTAGACGGTCAAATATTGATTTCAGCTGTTACGAGTATTGACATTTCTTCAATATGTATCCATTTAAGGAACAAGAAGAAGAAAAAGATGTGACTAAGCTAGGTCTAGGATTGAATGGTTCGATTTTTTCCCTTAAAAGAATGTTTTTTTTTCCACTTTTTTTGTAAGTTAATATATGGAACTCTCTTTCATTCAATGGTTAGCTTTTAGCAATCATCTTTCAGTTTCCTCTCTGGTTACTTTGCTTTAACAAGGTTGTTCCTTTCTTTCTCTCTCTATAGATTCATCATTGTTGTTGTTTTTTATCTTTTGATGTTTGTGTTTTTCTTTTTTTTGATGGATCTTCTTTCTAGAGTGAGTAAATGATATAGTACTAATTTGGTAATTGATCTGATGGCTGCAGCACATACTTTGATGAGCTCCAATAATACAGAAGATGGTGAGGAACACTAGCTAGCTGTACTAGAGCCTCAAAATTGCTCTGACATATAACCAAATAGTTACCCTTTAAAGAACATTACTTTACTTGCTTCTTGGATATTACAGAGGAAAAATGAAGGAAAATATCTCAAGATTTTTTTATTTAGTTTATGACTTTATTGTTCCATTAATTGTACTAAGTGCGTGTTTGTTTCTTCATTTGAAAGGTCTCAAGTTCATGTTTGTTTCAAAGACGCTGTCTTTTGTTGAAGCTTGTCTTTTGTTGAAGCTTTGTAATGTAAGTTTACTAAATATGATATAGAAGGAGCACATATTATTCAATGATCATTGCATTGTTTAAGAATATGTATTAGCCTTGGGAAATATTGAACTTTTCTCTCATTTAACACATCTTTCAATTTTTTTCACCAGTTATGTTTTCATTAGAAAAATATTATCATGCTAATATTTCCTAATTTCAAATTATCAAGGTTAGGACATTATATTTTAGAAATTAAAAATGGTGATTAACCACGATGCTGATAATAAAATGTGATTCATTTTGAGAGATATTCAATTGCACATATTATTGATGGAATTTAATGACAAATTTATAATCCTCTAACTTATTGATGTATTTTTGTATTTGTTGATAAACTTTACTGAAAATCATTTAATTAACGAAATTTTATTAATCGATAACCTGTCAATGAATCATGTTTACCGACTAATAATAATCATAATTTGCATTTTTTTAGTGTACTATTATCAAGTTTAATGTTATGTTTCCACATTTTTTACAACTTTGTAATGAATAGAACACTATAAATATCACATATTTTATGGTTTGGATTATCAAATCTCTTATCTTTTATTATAACAATACTACACTATTAAAGTTTTAAAAAAATAAACAATTAAAACCGCATAAATACATTGAAAAGAAATATCACATATCTTGTTTCTTATCTGTCTTCTAAAATTTTCTAATTTTTTTCTATTATCTATGTTTGAAATGCCATAATAATAATAATGTCATTCACATTTCTGTGTATACTCCGGATGAATAAATAAGTTTATTCGTTTGATGTGATCTGTATTACCATAATGAGTGTGTGAATGGAATTGTATTTTTTGATGAATTGAGGTAATAGAAATGGAGATGATGAGACTCACTATCATAGTTGTTGTCTGCAAAAAAAAAGAAATTAGTTTGTGCTTATGTTATCCACTTCAGAAGAGGTACTTACTTTGCTTCCTACAAATGAAGGAAGTAAAAAATATATATATTTGTGATGATTTAATAAGTATAATAATTTAAAAAGAAATTATAAATCATATAAAATTCTTTTTCAACTGATTTTATGTTAGTTTTTTCATACATATATTAAAAAATTCAAAATGTATTTCCTTATAAATTTATAAGTTCATTTTTTGTTTGCATAAGTATTAAAACAGACGATAAATAATTCATCTTTCTCTTTATTTATTAACAATACTCTCAAAGTAAACAAAGTATTAAAAAATTTGTGATTTCTGAACAGAAATATAACAACTAGTTGGGACTTTTCTCTTTAGTTATGGATTATTCATCGTTTTGTAGGGTAATTGTAATATGATATTTAGTTATTAATTATTCGTGCATGTTTGGAGGTGCGTTGAAATGTTGAAATTTTATATTTTTTTTAATCAGATTTCATGGACGTAGAAGTTAATATTTCTAGATTCTCATTGAAAGTGAATTTTTTTTAGTTTTAAATCAATTTTAAAATCAAACATAGATAGATTTTGTGTTGAAAATTCATAATCACATCAATATGATGCTAAATCAAACATTCACTTCATCAATATTTTGTGGGATGATTGTAATATGATTTGGTTTAAGGCAGAGATAATAACTATTAAGAAATAAAAATTAAGTTGTAATATATAGCGGGTAAATGTTTGAAAGAAAAATTAAGGTGTAAAATATAGCTTGTAAAGATGAACCAAAAGTAAAATTATGATGAGCTAATGTTAATGTTGATTGTGTAAGAATGATGGATCGGTGGTTATGTTTTTATCTGGTTAAAGTCAGATTAAAATCACCTGAGGTTCAGGAATTTTTACGGGTGTCTCCAACTAATTTGAAGTGACATAGGTTCATTATAAATTATTAAAAAATAATTATTGAATATAAAAACTTATAATTTATAAGAAGTATTATTAAATAAAAATTAACATCATTTAACAGTTATTTTAAAAGAAAAAAATATTATACGAAAGTTAAAAAGAAATATATAAATAATTACATTAATATAATAAACATAAAACATATTACTTTTAGTAAAATAAAAAATATTTACGTACAAAAAGTTAATTTCATTAAAGCTCTGTTAATTAATATTTAAAATATAATATATATATATATATATATATATATATATATATATATATAATTTATATGTTTGAATTCAATGAGATTTTGTCTTTTTAGCTTTTAAAAAATATTTAATAATTTCAAATTCATAAAA
>Ga0214545_1004869_pt1 | contig 24808 bp, 12 predicted proteins | sample CNSS4metaG_FD_160064 | JGI IMG/M metagenome (GOLD analysis project Ga0214545, IMG submission 160064) | Root nodule microbial communities from cowpea collected in UCLA plant growth center, Los Angeles, California, USA - CNSS4 | ecosystem: Host-associated > Plants > Roots > Nodule | place: USA...
TTTTTTCCTCTCCAAATTGAGACAAAATTTAATTTGTATATATTAAAATGCATATTTTTGTTAAATATTTTAATTTAGAATTAAATTTAGTTTAGAATTAAAACGAAAAAAAGCAATAACACCATTAGTTTAGAATCAAAGCAGCACTTCAAGTCTTCTTTGATTGGTGTTGGAAGATGCAAATATTTCTTCAATGCTGTCAGCAATGGCATTTCTCAGGTTCTTCTCTAGCTTTCCCTTTGTTCATTACCTTCACCATCAATTTAGTTATAAATTAACAGAACACAACAATACTAATCATATATTACGTAGTATAAACTACAATACCAAACTTCTAGCACCCGACGCTTCTTCATACGTACAACTTCATCTAAAATTATCTAATTTTAATAACCAAGTGATTATACTTATACTAAGTACTAGTAAATTGATTTCCACTTTCTTGCTTTGCTAGCTTCATGATTGCTTTATTCCCAATGAGCGTAGAAATATAAACTAAGAGAGACAAAAACAGAACCGCATTCTGAATCCCTAAAGAAATGATGGTCATATATACTCAACAAAACTATTAACCACCAGATTTGTTTTAAACATGTATTTATTTTTGTTTAACTAAATAAGCCCTTATTTATCTCATGATACAGGTATTTGCAAGCATTGAGTCATGTGATGCTTCTCTCCCGGGTGACAATGATCCTTATTGGTTGGTCCATAGAGGCGAGGGACATTCTGTTTCTTTCATTGTGCCTCAGAATCGTGTCCTGAACGGATTGACTTTATGAGTTGTTTATTTGTCAATTCCTGAAATTGTGGCAACTGAATGTCTAAGAAGTGTCTTAATTGTTAATTACACAAAGTGCACATTACAATATACACAACCATGGCACGGCAATTTTCTTTAACGATATAGATTGGCATGGTATAATATCAAATTTAGGATCTGGAGACAAGGTGGAGATTTTCTTGATTTTTTGTCATGGATTGGTAGTCATGAGAACAATTGTCTATCTGATATTTGCTGAATCAAATGACTTAGAAATGGAACCTGTGCCAACGAAAAATTCCCACGTTAGATTTATAAAAAAAGTGTAAGTCATTTATCCTCTTTGAGAACAGCAGGATCCCTTGAGTTATGGAATTAATCCTTGTGTCCTTGCGTGTAATTTACTTTTTCTCAAACTTTTGAGAACAGAAGTATCCCTTAAGTGTAATTTCTCAAAATTGGAATGTGACTTTTGAGCCATTTTTTATCTTGTTTGAGAACAGCAGAATCCCTTGAATTATGGAATCCTTGTGTCCTTCAGTGTCATATATTGTCTCATACTTTCGTTGTGTTTCTTTGAGTATAGTTACATTTAAGAAATTCATGTTTATTACATCCTGTTTCTCGCTCATCGTGTTGTGCTTTCTTGATTTTATTTGAGCTGTTTATTGTATATGCTTTATGGTTGTTGCTTTTGTCAATTCTTTTACCTTTTATAGCATATAACATTTCATTAAGAAATCCTCGAAAAAAAATACAAAAAAAAAAATACTGAATTATGAAATAAAGAGATCTGCGATTCGATCTTCTGTTACGTGTTTTGCCTTGGTATCAGTTAGAAAGTCTCTGTTTTAGTTTCAATATAGTGAGCACCGTGGCCTCATCCCTTTGTTTAAGGCTAAATGAAACAAAGTTTAATTTTATTTCTTATTATTTTTTCTGATTCTATTTATTTTATGTACGTTTTACATATATCATTTTTTATCATTTATATTTATAAGTTTTATTACAGTTTTCAGTTATGTGCAAGGCACGAAACTCTATTTGAGTTTATCATGTAAAAAATGATATTCAAGCTAAAAACTTTGTATTTCTTGTAATTCTTTATTTGAGTTTATCATGTAATACCTTTGTCCTTTATAAAACAGAACAGAACAGGAAAGGAACAGCGCATTCATAGAGTCATTTACTTGGCACTTCTAGGGTTAGATTTGTGTGTATATGTTAGCATAGGTTTATTTACTTGAGATTTTTAGGGTTAAATTTGTGTGTATATATAACACACCTCTTATAACATTTATACACACTCAATCTTTACATTTTTCTCTTATATATTTCTTTATTTTCTATATAATATCAAGAGTCCAAACAATTCATGATGATTGAATAAATTTTTTTGCAGTAATTCCTCTTTTTTAAATTCAAGCCCTGAACCCTGAGTAATAATTGACATTATCATATTTTATTTTCTATTTATTTTTATCTTTTATTGTTATTTTATTTTGAATCAACTAAGATGCAAATGAAAATCCTTCTTTGGAACCAAAGGCGGTCTAGGATTTCCTACATTCCATGTGTAAAGATCAATAAAAAAGTGATAATGTGAACAACGGCAAATATTTTGTCAGAATTTATAACTTGTCTTACTCATGATAAATTATGTTCCATTTATTTTAATTAAATTTTGTTGCTGAAAATTATGGAAGTTAATGTTCAAACTGCTTCTCTCCTCTACTCTCTCAATACTATGTGTTGTTGTATTATGCTGCTTGGTTTATACATTATTGTTTAACATTAGGTTTCAGTATCTTTTATGTTATCAAATATTCATTAATTGTAATCATGCTTAAAGATGGAGAATTGATGGGTTTCAAATGGCTTTTAGGGTAACAGTTTGTTATCTAACAAATCTAACTTTTCCCGTAACTAAAAAATGATAAACTCCTTGTGACTGCACCACAATCCAATAAACGTAAAATTAATTAAATGAAAAATCACCTAACAAATCTTCCATTAAAAATTTAATGTCTCCCGGAAATATATTTTCGGTTGAGCTAAGCACTTTATATCAATTACACCCATTTTTCAGTGGCAGTCATTCTCTTTGTGATAGAATGGAAAAAAATTAAAGAGAAAAACTATGAATTCAACGCATCTATATTGTTTTTCTTTAAAAGCTTAATTAAATATTATTTAAGTTTGCCTTTTGTAAATCATTTTAATAATTTTGATAGAATATCATAATTTCTTCCGATGTCTAAAAGTCGTAATTCAATACCATAAATCTTTTAATAGAAAATAGTCATTTGAAATCCGAAATGAATAAGTGCAGCCATTAAATTGTCTTGAATTCAACGAGAAGGTGGCAGAGAATGAAAAAGGCAAGGTTGGGCTAAGGAGGAAAGCAGAGGTGGTTTTCCTCCTTCTGGACCGAAACGTTAACGTTGGGTTGCTTCACGAAGACTGTAGATGAACTTGCAGTGGTATTTTACATGTTTGATGAGGGTGCATGAAGAAAATCGATGAGGTGCAGGAAGCAATTTCCCGTAATTTAAAGAAGATCGATGGTTAAATATGTTGGGTGATTCTTATTCGAAATTTTATACCATTTTAGTCATTTATTTTTAAAAGTGTGTGAATTTTGTTTTTTTTATTAAATTTTGTTAAGTTTATTTAACATTTTAAATATATTGTATAATAATATTTAAGTTAACATTAAAATAAAGATATGTCAAATGGTGTAAATAATTCAAATACTATCATGAAATGCGCTTGAAACGTTATAAATTTAATAAAATTTGGTTAAAAAATTAAATTTACTTATTTTTAAAGATGACACACTAAATTAATCAAAATTTTTAAAATAAAATTAATTTTAAATTTCAATTGGGCAAAGTATTTAACGCTAGATTCATTATTGGCGGGTCGTGGAGCAAAGTATTTAACGCTAGATTCATTATTGGCGAGTCGTAAAGCCCTTGGAGGACTGCCTATTATAAAAGGAGTCCGTTATCTTATCACCAACTTAATGAAAGAAAATCGAAGATTCTATCGTATAACTTTTTTTTTTATTATATTCTGTGTAGTGACAGCCTGTAATTCGTCCATTCTTAATTTCTTATGGGACTCTAAGACGAGATGACATCTTTAACATTAGAGCTTTACCTTTGAAAAGTTGACTTCAATAATTCGTTCGATGGAATTCGCTTCTTCATCGTCAGCATCGTCATCTTCATCCTTCATAAAATCAGAACCCCATTTCATATACGATGCATTCATCAACTTCAGGGGAGAAGACATCGGTAGAAAGTTCGTTTCTCATCTCCATTCTGCCCTTTTACAAGCTCAAGTCAAAACTTTTATTAGCGAGGAGAGTCTGCAGAAGGGACTGGAGCTGGGAGAGCGCATGCGAGCAATAGGACACACGAAGATTGCAATAATCGTTTTCTCCAAAACATACACTGAATCTGCCTGTTGTCTTCTTGAGCTAGAAAAAATTATTGAATGCCTCGAAACTTTTGGTCAAATAGTTTTGCCCGTATTTTACGACAATGAACCACTGTATGTATGTGATCAGAAGAATGATTTTGGAAAAACGATGGAAGAAACTGCAGACAAAAGCTATTCAGGAGAACAACTGGAGCAAGTGTTGTCCAGGTGGAGGCGTGCACTAAACAAAGCTGCAGGTATCACTGGTTTGGAAGTTAGAGAGTTCAGGTAAACAAACGAATCCTTCCTACTTTCTTTTGTTTGAGACTGAATGAAGCATATGTTAAGGTTTTTATTTAATTTTAGTAATACATTACCACTCATTTTGAAGGCATGATGCTGAACTTGTGGAGGTAACTGTTAGACGCGTTCAGTCATTGCTGGACTATGAAGACTTGTCTGTTATCCCATTTCCTGTTGAATTAGAGTCCCACGTGGAAAAGGTGATTGGATGTATTGAAAATATTTCCACCAAAGTGTTTATGATAGGGATATGGGGAAAGGAAGGATCGGGTAAAACAGCCATAGCCAAAGCCATCTATAATCGAATTTATCGTCTATTCATTGGTAAGAATTTTTTTGAAAATATTAAAGGAGTTTGGGATCCAGTAGATAGAAGGTATGTTGATTTGAAAACATTTGTTAATGATGTCCTAAAACACAAGTTGGAGTTTGAAAGAACTCGGAGGGAAAGTGTTACTATGGAGAACAATGAACTTTCTCGAAGGAAGTTGCTCATTGTGTTTGATGATGTGACTGTGTTTGGCCAATTAAAAAACCTATACCGGAATCGTAAATGTTTCGGTCAAGGAACTGTAATAATCATTACAACTAGAGATGTTCGAATACTGAAGCGACTCAAAGTTGATTATGTTTATAAAATGAATGTTATGAACTAAAATGATTCCCTTTAACTTTTCAGTTCTCATGCCTTCAGATAAGCAAACCAAGAAAAGAACTGAATGAACTTGCAAGAAACATAGTTGTTTATCGTGGAGGACTATCACTGGCTCTTAAGTTCCTTGGTTCCTTTTTATGTGTTAGAACAATGGAAAAGTGGGATTGTGTATTCTCAAACCTAAAATTAATTCCCACTGGTATACTTCAAGAGAATTTGAAAATGAGTTTCATTTCACGGTAACAGGGAAGAGGATATATTTCTTGATGTGTGTATTGGTAGAGAGACTATGTCACAAAGATACAGGTTGAAAGGAACAACACCCTTGAAATGCATTCTTTGTAACGTGACATGGGCAGAGAGATTATCCGTCAAAGCAACCGAGGAAAAGAAGTCAATTATGGTTTCAGGATGATGTAAAAGATGTAGTACTGACAAAGAATATTGTAAGAACATTCTTTATATGATTTTGAATTGACAATTATATTTTACCTTAGGCATTTAAACGAAGTGAAATAAAGCTACTTATGTAAGAAGATTATGCAGTGAAGTGCAACTTATTGTGTCACTGTATGTTAATGATTATCTAGTTATTGAAAATAGTTCAGGTTCCTTGAGGAAAATTTAAATGTGACAAGTTATCTTAGAGAAAAATAGGTGCTTCTGTTTATAGAAGATTAATTGGAATTTTATTGTATCTTTCACGCCACTAGACCAGACAGAGTCATTGTTCTGGTTAACATCATTCTTGTAGCAAATCGAGTATTATGAACGCAAGAGGCATATCCAATTATGAATTACAAATTTTAAAGGACGAAAGTGAAGATCTACAAGCATTTGCAAATAGTGCTTGGACAGGAAGTTTAGATGATTCCAAAAGTATCTCTGGTTATGTTTTTGATTGGTAGTGGTATGTTCTCTTAGGCTGAAAATACTGATAATTTTCTAGGTCTGTTCTCTTGTAATCGAGTATTACAAGGATACTTTATATTTTCTGTTTGCTCTGTTTTCTTAGGTTGAAAATACTGATAATTTTGTTTTTACATGAGGGTTGGTTTCTGGTTGTATGGTGTTTTTGTAGAATATACTGTTGGTCCTTATTTTGTGCTGATTTACATCCTTTTGTAATATATATTACTCACAACACTCAATTATGAGATGAGTTTTCCTCCATTCTGACTCGCTCACTGTCTTTGATTTTGTAACTCTATCCAAGGAAAAGCCTTTTAGCCTTACCTATAAAAGTTCACTTTGTATCTTCATTTTGTTTATGTTTTATATATAAAGTCCATTTTTTGATGATTAGTTTACTATTCCTTATACGATGTCACAATAAAATAGACTGTGTGAAAGGAAAAACAGAATAGTCTTGGAGATTAATACATGCTTGTTTTTTTCCTCCTGCCTTATATGACTACTACATGAAGTGTTTTTTCCTCCACATCCAATATTGTACCTGATACGTAACAAAATTATAGTCGAATTAGTTTCACTCAGTCATCATGATTACCCAAAAATCCCACTCATGAGTTTGTTCTCTATGTAATACATAGTGTGAGATCTTGGAAAATTGTATCAAATTAGTATGTGGCACAGTTAGTTAAGGTAACTGAAAATGCCACAGTTGTATCTTTGTCACACCACGACAATATCAACCAGTTGTCTGATTCTCTTTAAAAGCTCTTACACTAAAATCAAGAGGTTACCTCACGAGACATGATACCAGCTGTACAATGTGCAAACCTTGCTGCTATCATGTTGTTCATACCTACTTGAATTGCCTCAAGACATAGACAAATTGGTTAATCTGCATCACATGGATCTAAGTGGAGCCAAGTTGAAGAAGAATGGCCACAAATGTAAGTTAAAATGTCTCAAAACTTTGACTTCCTTTGTTGCAAGAAAGAAAAAGGGTAGATTAAAGGTTTGAGCATTGAAAATTGGAGGAGACGTTCTCGCATATGCCTTGATGCAAAAGCAATTGCTTCCAACTGTTTGAATGGTGTGGAACTTATACATCTCATCACTGTTGAAAATCTAGAGATTGCAAACTGTCTGAACCTTATGTTGTTGCCATAATTGATCCCTCTTTCTCTTTCAGTAATTAGCATAAGTGAATATCGTCTGTTACAAGAGAGCTATGAATGGAATGGGGGATGACTTGGCCAAGGATTTCCCATATTCCTTGTGTAAAGGTCAATAAAGAAGAAATAATGAGAACAACGTCCAAGAGTAAATCAGAATTTATAACTTGTCTTACTCATGATAATCATGTTCTATTTATTTAATGAAATTTTGCTTTTGAAACTTGAGTTAGTTAATGTTCAGACTGCTCCTCTATTTCTCCATGATGTTTTGTATTGTGCTGCTTGGTTTATACATTCATTCTTTAACAATAATGTTCGGTCTCTTTGCATTGTGTTATTAAATATCATTAATTTTAACAAATTTTAATAACATGTTTTGAAAAGTCTTACATCCTCTAGAATAATCAAGGGAATAAGTGTTAGTGACTATATAATGGGCTTTAAATCTATGATGTTCCTTGCTCTAAGTTATGATATTCCTTGCCCCAGTCAAACACACTTTAAGTTTGTATTTGACTTTTCTTTTTTTGTATTCTTGTAGTAGAGTGTTGTGAGGTTTGGTGTTAGTTCTTGCTTTGGAGAGTGTGGGTGTACTTGGGGTCAAAGGGCATGGGAGGGTAGTGTATGTGTTGTACAAATTTTCACATAGTGTTACCCTTTGGTGGTTGTGGTTTTTCTCCGATTTTGGGGTTTCCACGTTTTCTTAGTATACTTTGTGGTTGCAGCGTAGTCTGATCTTCCACATCAGAAACAATTAATTCCTTGTTGTTAGAGAATCATCCTTTGTTGCTGAAGTTGCAATGAGAAATTTGATGGAAGGTTTATTGGCAATGTTGTATTGACGCGGTGAATCTAGAACTAGGTTCGTGGAGGTGCAAGGACTGTGAGTTGTGTTGGATCTGCAGCGGTTTGCGGCATGTGCGTGGAGGAAGTGTTCTGCAGTTTACATATATGCTTCAACAAGAGTCAATGGAGGTGCTACACCGACAGGTGTTGCGTCTCCAGCGAGGGAGTCAAACGACATGGTGGATACGAAGTGCGGACAGTTATGTGCTTTTCGCAATGTTCTGTGGTTTTGCGTTGTGGTTGCGGAATGGTTCCAAAGAAGGGTGTACGGTGTTTATGTGCAAGCATTGACTAATATTTATGCAAGGTGTGTGGTGATTATACACATGCATTAATTAGCATTGATGTAGGATGCACGGAAAATCTTGAGATGACTTAATTCAGAGTGAAAATTCTTAGGATGGTTTGAATCCAAGTGAAAATTACGGAGTTTGGCAGAGGCTCGAGCAGAACCCTAGGGCTGGGATTTTCTCCATGAAACCAGGTGGAACTGTGCGAGAGATTCACTGCAGCAAGAAGAGAAAAGCTAGAATCAAACATTTAAAAAAGAAATAATTTGAAATTGGATCCATTCAAATATAATATACTTTAAAATTGAAAATTTCGTATTTAAAAACAAGGTTATGTTTAAAACTATTAATTGAATATCAAAAAGATTTTAATAAAAAGTTATTTAAACCAAAGTGAATGATTGCGGTCCTTAAAAGTATCTTTCTAAAGCCTTAAGGTGATGGCAAAAAAAATGAAGCAAAAAAAGAAGCACAGTGAGCGGGGTTCAGGAGGAAAACTATAACACGTTTATGGAATTTAATACATAGAGTGATTGGGATGTTTCCAGGACTAACGGTTTCTTTTATCATTAGGAGTTGCTTATGTATTATACAGTCAACTATCATCTTACCTACTATTTTACGTTCTTAATAAAATATTGAAGGTTCTATCATATTTCAAGTCTTTTTTATTAGCATTCTTTGTTTTAGGAAAACTTTGAATTCGTCAAGTAATTTTAAATTCTGAGGCAAAATATATAGGTTTTTAATCCTGAAATTCCTTACCAGACTCTTAGAAGAGATGACAAGTGAATGAAATGTGATTTTAACATCTTTTATGATTATCGTTGTACCTTTGAAGAGTTGACTTCAATTCTTTTGATGGAGTTCGCTTCTTCATCATCATCATCTTCATCCTTCATAAAATCAGAACCCCATTTCATATACGATGCATTCATCAACTTCGGGGGAGAAGACATCGGTAGAAAGTTCGCTTCTCATCTCAATTATGCCCTTTTACAAGCTCAAGTCAAAACTTTTATTAGCGACGAGAGTCTGCCGAAGGGACTGGAGCTGGAAGAGCACATGCGAGCAATAGGAGGCACTAAGATTGCAATAATCGTTTTCTCCAAAACATACACTGAATCGGCCTGTTGTCTTCTTGAGCTAGAAAAAATTATTGAATGCCTCGAAACTTTTGGGCAAATAGTTTTGCCCGTATTTTACGACAATGGACCACGGTATGTACGTGATCATGATCGGAATGATTTTGGAAAAGCGATGGAAGAAACTGCACGCAAAAGCTATTCAGGTGAACAACTGAAGCAAGTGTTGTCAAGGTGGAGGCGTGCTCTAAACAAAGCTGCAGGTATCATCCATGGTTTGTATGGTAGAAATTTCAGGTAAACAAACGAATCTTCCTACTTTCTTTCGTTTGAGACTGAATGAGCATATATTAAGGTTTTTATTTAATTTTGTAATACATTACCACTCATCTTGAAGGCATGATGCTGAACTTGTGGAGGTAACTGTTAGACGCGTTCAGTCTTTGCTGGACTATGAGGACTTGTCTGTTTTTCCATTTCCTGTTGAATTAGAGTCCCACGTAAAAAAGGTGATTAAATGTATTGAAAATCATTCCACCAAAGTGTTCATGATAGGGATATGGGGAAAGGAAGGATCGGGTAAAACTATCTTAGCCAAAGTCATCTACAATCGAATTTATCGTCGATTCATTGGTAAGAATTATTTTGAATATATTAAAGGAGTTTGGGATCGAGTAGATAGAAGGGATGTTGATTTGAAAGAATTTGTTAATGATGTCCTAAAAGACAAGTTCGAGATTGAAAGCATTCGGAGGCGAAGAGTTATTATGGAGAAGACTGAACTTTTTCGAAGGAAGTTGCTCATTGTGTTTGATGGTGTGACTGAGTTTGGCCAACTAGAAAGCCTATACCGGAATCGTAAATGGTTCGGTCAAGGAACTGTAATTATCATTACAACTAGAGATGTTCAAATACTGAAGCGACTCAAAGTTGATTATGTTTATAAAATGAATGTTATGAACGAAAATAATTCCCTTTTAACTTTTCAGTTCTCATGTCTTCAGATAAGCATAACCAAGAAAAGAACTGAATGAACTTGCAAGAAACATAGTTGTTTATCGTGGAGTACTATCACTAGCTCTTAAGTTCCTTGGTTCCTTTTTATGTGTTAGAACAATGGAAAAGTGGGATTGTGTATTCTCAAACCTAAAATTAATTCCCACTGGTATACTTCAAGAGAATTTGAAAATAAGTTTAATTTGACGGTGACAGGGAAAAGGATATATTTCTTGATGTGTGTATTGGTAAACAGAGAGACTATGTCACAAAGATACAGGTTGAAAGGAAAAACACCCTTGAAATGCATTCTTTGTTACGTGACATGGGCAGAGACATTATCCGTCAAAGATGGCCAAAGCAACAGAGGAAAAGAAGTCGATTATGGTTTCAGGATGATGTAAAAGATGTAGTACTGACAAAGAATATTGTAAGAACATTCTTTATATGATTTTGAAACATACTTTTTTTCTCTTCCTGTTAGTAATTGAGATTTTTCTATATATTTTAAGGTCATATTACATTTTATTTTTCTTAGGTTTTGTTGAGTTGAAATTTGTGATAATCTTAATTTATGGGAATTTATTAGTCCTTACGTTTTTGCTGACTTAAATCCTTTTGTAATATATATTACCTATCACCTATTACACTAAGTATTGAAATGAGTTTTTCTCCTTCTTTATTACTTGTGAACCAAAACCAAAAACTCTCTTCTCTGTTTTTCACATTTTCTGTAAAATTATGACTATGGGGCTATAAAAGTGAAAACTTACTTGAGAGCTCGAATTTTAGGGGATGTGGTGGAAGATGGAAGTAATCCAACTCCATTACCACACAACACAATAATGGCTCAGAGAAGATCACAATGAAGAAGAGACAAAGGATAGGGATTTGTTGTTTCAGATAGTGAAATCAAAGTCTACAAGCTTTAAAAAGCTCCATATATATTTACATAGGCACCAAGAGCCTGATATAGTAGAATTGACGATTATCTTTTAACTTAGGTATTTAAACGAAGTGAAATAAAGCTACCTATGTAAGAAGATTATGCAGTGAAGTGCAACTTATTGTGTCACTTTATGTTAATGATTATCTAGTTATTGAAAATACTTCAGGTTCCGTGAGAAAATTTAAATGTGACATGTTATCCAAGTGAAAAAATAGGTGCTTCTGTTTATAGAAGATTAATTGGAATTTTATTGTATCTTTCACGCCACTAGACCAGACAGAGTCATTGTTCTGGTTAACATCATTATTGTAGCAAATCGAGTATTATGAACGCAAGAGGCATATCTAATTATGATTTACAAATTTTAAAGGACGAAAGTGAAGATCTACAAACATTTGCAAATAGTGCTTGGACAGGAAGTTTAGATGATTCCAAAAGTATCTCTGGTTATGTTTTTGATTGGTAGTGGTATGTTGTCTTAGGTTGAAAATACTGATAATTTTCTAGGTCTGTTCTCTTGTAATCGAGTATTACAAGGATACTTTATATTTTCTGTTTGCTCTGTTTTCTTAGGTTGAAAATACTGATAATTTTTGTTTTATATGAGGGTTGGTTTCCAGTTGTATGGTGTTTTGGTAGAATAGACTGTTGGTCCTTATTTTGTGCTGATTTACAATTTTTTTTTTACGAAGTTGAAGATATTCAATTAAGATTTTTTAACATTGTAAGAAATTATCATATTCCATCAAAGCTGTTAAAATCATTTTAGAAAACAATAAAATTAAATGGTATTAATATGAAATTTTAAAGAAAAACAGTAGACATTATGCGGAATAGTTTTCTCCTTCTTTGGTTTATTGATTAAATTGCTTAGCTCAAGCAAAAATTTATTTCCGGAAGACATTAAACTTTTAACGGAAGGTTTATCTCAGGTTAGTTAGGATTTTTCATATACTTTTTGTTTGTTTCTTGTAAAGCACTGACTTCATCATTTCTTAATTACGTGAAAAGCTACCTATTTTAGATGACAAACTGGTACCCCAAAAGCCATTTTAAATCCAACAACTCTCCATCTTCAAGCATATGATTACAATTAATGAATACATGATAACATAATGCAAAGATATTGAAGTTTAATCCTAAACAATAAATGTATAAACCAAGCAGCATAAGACAACACATATTATTAAGTAACGGAAAAGCAGTTTGAACATTAAGGCACCTAAGTTCAACAATAATAATTAAAGTGAATGGAACATGATTTACCACGAGTAAGACAAGTTATAAATTCTAGATAAATTCTTTTCGATTGTTCAAATTATTACTTTATTGATTTTAACACATGGAATATGCGAAATGTTTGGCAATTCACCCCTTCATTCCTTTCATAGCCTTTTAAAGACAAAATTGTGACGAAAAATAGACTACAAAGTAGATAGTAGCTTGGATTCTTGGTGATTGATCTTAACAATGATAGTCAACTGACTTAGAATCAGAACATGGCGCCCACCATGGAGTCGATAACGAGGTTCTAAAATGAATCATCAGTCCTTTAAGTCCTCCAATGTGGATGAACAGTCATTCCTCTTAGACCTCGACTAGGGGGGCTTATGTTCCTACCACTCCAAAGAGACTTTATATACTGTGACGAAGCACAAGCTCCAAAGCAAACAATATCTCGGATGATGGGTGGTTGACCGTAATGATGTCACTCGTGCGAACATTAACACCCACCGTGGGGTTGATAATTAGGATCTAAGATGAATCATCAAAAGTCCCACATCGCTTAGGAGTTGAGGCTAAAGGTAGTTTAAATACTTCTTCCTCATTCTACCATTTGATGTGCCTTTTAGGACAAAACCATGAAATGGTGATGGCACAAAGATTGGTGTGGGAGGAAACCACACTCCATGCAAATGCGAAATGAGCCCTCACTACGACGTCCAGGGAGAGAAAATGGGAAATAAGAAGAGGAAGAAGTTTCCCGAAAAACAAAAACACAACATGAGTAGGAAAGTGAAAAAAACAAGTCTTTAAAAAATGTTGAATATGTTTTTAGTCTCTGAACTTTGACGCGAAATTAAATTCGTAATTATTAAAAAAATTTAATACATTTTTGTTCCCAAATTTTAAAAATAAATAAATATAGTACTTTTAACCTAATTATATTGACGATTGACCATAAAACCATCGTTGTATGTATTGACAGGGCTTTTAACGACGGTTAGTCATAGAACTGTCGTTGTTTGTAAGACTTTTCATGACAATTTTGAATAGATTCTTTGTCATATGTTTTGACAGGACTTTTTTGTAATAGTGGTCCTATTTTAATATAAATTTTTGCACTAGAGAAACAAAAATTTTGAAAAACAAAGTTGGTGGAGATAATCATGCATGACAATGATTAAGATTGTCAAAAACAACCACGATTTCAATTTCAATAGCCTTTACCTCAATGATGCATATAATTTGTAATGGGTAGGAAATGAATATTGTAAATGGATGTTGTAAGACCCACTTTCTTTTCTGCCCTTAATGTTTAAGGGCCTAGCCTTCTGTTGGGCCTAAGGCCAACCCATAGGTTGTCCCAAAACCCCACTTTCAGCCCTAACCCCCCTCATTCTGCTGTTTTTCCAGAAAACTGTTCCTCTCCTCCCTCTTAGAACTGCAGCAAAGAGCTTTGCTAGGGTTTGACCCCCTTATTCCTTCAAGCTTGGTGAACGTTTCTCTCCATGTAAGTTGAGCTCCAACATTCGTCTCTCTTTTTCTAGTCTTTTGTTCTGGTTCGAAAAATGGGTTCTTTCCAGAACCTCACTGTCATGTTGGTGTTCCTTTCTTTCCAGTTTCTAGTGCTCTTGGAGTTGTGGTCCCTTTCCGCTAGTGTCTAAACACCCCTCACATAAGCTTTTGATAAGGTAAGGGAAGTTAGGGTTTCATGCTTTTTAGTTATTCTTTCATGTGGTTGTACTATTTTGTATTTTTAAAAGCTTGTATGTTGTTGTGATGGTGTGAATACTGCACAGTGTGTTTTCTGGCTGGATCTGGTGGCTATACGCGTGAGAGCAGGTAAGCTTCTGCTGAACTCGCCCAGGCGAGTTGGGTGATCGCTCAAAACCAAAGCTCTCGCTTAAGCGAGGAGCTCTCGCTTAAGCGAGGAGCTCTCGCTTGAGCGAGAACAACAACAGCTCACCCCCTCTCTATTTCGAGGTCTCGCCTAAGCGAGAGCAATCTCGCCTAAGCGAGAAGGGCTAGCTTGAACGAGACCTCGACGTGCCCTCTATTTGCAGTCTCACCCAGGCGACAACTGGTAGCTTGGGCGAGGGGTTCCTCTCGCCTGAGCGAGAGCTCTTTAGCCTGAGCGAGATTGACAAAGTTAATTGTATACGTGTGTGTTTCAAATGATTGGATGATTTGTGCTTTAAACAGTTCAAGTATGATGCCATGTATGCTCTATATGTTATATTGGGATTTGAATTGATGAGATTGGTATGAACGAATTCATGACACATGATGGGGTGGTTGGTTGGATATTGCCATGAGATTGTTATGCATGATAAATCTATGGTTGGTTGGTGAGACATGGCTATAATATGAGTTTGACGTAATTCCATGAAATTCTTGGTGAGATTTCATGAAGATGTTGGATGTGATGGACGTAATTCCATGAATCTCTTGGTGAGATCTCATGGTAGTGTCGTATGGGTTGGACGTAATTCCATGAACCTTTTAGTAAGGTTTCATGGTGGTTCCGTAGTGTATATAATTAGGTAAGGATTCAAGTAAGGATTGCATCCTAAAACTCTAAAGAGTTAGTTAGTCTCACATAGAGCGGACTGACTCAAGTGGTGAGAGTAGCATGAGGTCATAGTCTTTGGCAGGATAATGGCCTTAGATGTTTGAAGGCTAACCTTGTAGTGTGGTACGGTGAAATCATTGGCAATGGCTTTGTAAAACAGTAGAGGCCAACAACAAGTGCAAGCATCTAGTGAATCCGACCAATTATATGTATCTGGATAAATTGAGTCTTAGAGTCTTGTTGTTTGCTATCACATGCTTGGTTAATTTATGTGTTCTTGACTTCTAAATTGCATGTGTAATTGTATGATAAAAACCTTTTACTCTAGCTTACCCTTCTTGGTTGTGCTTGTCTTCTTGTGTGGTTTTCCTTTTGGTAATGATCACCAAATCCCTTGGTGTGAGCAGATATGGGAACTCCTGGTGATCAGTGTGACGACATAAATGTTGCAGCTTAGTTGGGCATGGATTGGTATTGGGCTCACTGTTGAGCCCACGTTTGAAGAGTTTTCATTATTTTGTAATCCCTTGCTTATGAACAAGCCTTTGGACATCTGTTGAACCTTTTTAAATTTGTTCATTGCATCTTGGTGTGCCTAGTCTTTTCTTCTAGTATATTTATGAATAACTGTAATGGTTGATACATATATACTTCTTTGTGTGACTCTTTATATTATATTGTATATGATATTTAATTAAATTAAATTTATTTATTAAATGGGATGTTACAGATGTGGGTAACGGGTACGGGTATTTTTTATACTTGCATATTAAAGGGACATGTACGAGTATTATAATATCTATATCCATGATACCCGTACCCACTATACTCAAATTTAAATTAAAAATAAATAAAAAAATAAGATTAAAACATTAACATATTGATTTTGAATGTGTTATTTTTTATCAATTGGTTTCAAAAAAATCTATATTTCTTTGTAGACTATCATTCAACACTATTTACAGTGGCAAATATTGAGCCAACATTTTGGGGATACCAAAATTTTGGTTGAATTACTCTTTTGGTCTATTTTTTCGTCCAAAAATATCATATTGATCCTCTAGTTTTTTTAACCTCAAATTGGTCCCAATTTTTTAAATATTGATACAATTTGATCATTTTCGTTAAATTTGTTGAAGTGAAGTAAGGAATTCTCATCAAAATTGACAATGAGATTGTGTCAGTTACATGAACAAAGAAAATCATCATTATTTACAACTTCAATTTTTTTGGAAAAATCTTATCCAATTCAAGAAATTTAACAAAAATAAGACCAAATTGCATTATTTTTTAAAAAATTGGGACCAAATTGAAACTAAAAAAAACTAGAAGATCAACTTGATATTTTTGAACTAAAATAAAAACCAAAAGAGTAATCTCAAATCTTTTATATAAACTAGTAAAAACATTGTATTTATATTTTTATGATAATAAAATATAATAAAGTTATTATTATTATTATTATTATAATTATAAAATTAAATATAAATATTTTTTATTTTACTATAATTAATTTTCATTTATATTCATTAATTTTGAAAAAATAATTATATAAAAAGATGGTTAAATTAAACAAGTGATCACTTAAAAAAATATTAAGAAAATAATTATTTTTATTTAAAAAATATTCAAAAGGTCAAATTGAAAAATAAATGTAGATAATAAAAAATTATCTTATGCATTAATATATATATATATATATATATATAAAACATCAAATATATAAAATATATTAAAGATATTGATGTTTTAAAAAATATATAATAAATTATGTAAGTTTAAAAAAATTTGGGGGGGGGGGGGTGATATTGTCCCCTATGTCATAACGTAGGTCTGCCGATGACTATTTAAATGAGTTATTTACACTTTGTTTGAGATTTATAAATATTATGCATTGTTTTATTATTTGAATTTATGGTTAAAATTTGTTCTTAAATATTAAAGTTTTATTTTTTTAAATGCAGGTAACCATAGATATTAAAAAAATATGCAAGTATCTGCATAACGGATACCCGCATGGATATGAATATAGGTACAACACATATATTTATCCAGGAATTTTCGTATTTTTGGGTCCTTTTGACTAGTTATTTGTAAAATTGGGTCATTTGAATTTATTTTTTTTGTAAATAGGGTTAATTCGTTATGGGGGAGGATGGCATTAAAGGTGAAGTCATCCTCCTCCCAACCAGTTTCATTTTATTTTTTCAAAAAATGAAGTCGTCAAGTACAAGCACGGTTTGTGAAAATCTGAGGTTGAAGTCGTGTTCACCGCTAACGACTTCGGGGAGGCCGGATACCCGTCGCGTATGATGCTGACGACCATGTGGAAGGGGTCTTTGACGGCACAGCTCTTGATGAAGCGCTTGTAGGTCTGGGGCTTGTCAAAGCGGCGGATGACGGGCCAGACGGCTTTCGGTGGAGCCTGGACACGCTGGGCCAGAAGGGAAGGGCATTGGCCGGGGCCGACGAGGTAGGTGTGGTGCTCCGTGATGAAGGGGACGAGGGAGCTGAACTCGTGCAGTGTGAGGCCAGAGGGAGGGTTGAGGTGGTGGTTGGTCGGGATGTGGTGGTTGTCGTTGGAGTCTGGCTCCGATGTGGAGGCAGAGCTCTCACCTTTTTCCATGGCGGAGAGTGAGAGAGGGTGATAGAAAGAGCGTGAGAAGTCGTTAGCTGTGAAGATGACTTCAACCTCAGATTTTCAAAAACCGTTGTTGGACCTGACAACTTTATTTTAAAGAAAAAAAATGAAACCGATTGAGGGGAGGACGACTTCACCTTTAATGTCGTTTTTCCCTACGAAGATTTAACCCTGTTTCACAAACAAAATTTTAAACGACCCAATTTTACAAATAACTAGTCAAAAGGACCCAAAAATACAAAAAAAAAAAACCATTTATCCAACTTATAAAATACAAAAGAACTAGTACTCATAACCTATCCACTCCGGACATTCCTATATGTAGCATTAAATTTCCTCTGATTAGTTTATTGTCATTTACTAAACCAACAATTGATTAAATTGTAAAAATGAGACATAGACAAGCAAACTAGAATTTGAAGTCAACATAAATGAAAAAAAAGAAAATATTGTGTAATAATTACAACAAAATAATATTGAAATACTTTTATAAAACTGTGGATCATATAGTTTTGTATTTTTTAATAAAATGAATGCGACTCATCTCTTCTGTGTTTTTAATTAATGACACTAAACTTCCTAAATTTTAATAAAGCCATATCTATTGATTTTATCCTATTTCAAAAATAAATTTACGTACACTTACGTTTTTATAAATTGTATCAATGATTAGAGCTTTCAAAGATGGGTTACAACTTGCGAGTCAACTCAGTTCAGCACGAGTTCGGGTTGGGTTGAAATTTTTTTACAAATTTCGATATGGATTAATTTTTGACCCGACTCATCTAGAACCCGGCTCACCCGAGTTGAACTCGTGGTGAGCCAGGTTGACTCACCAACCCGCAGATAAAAGGGTAACACAAGTATTTTTTATTTTTTTTATTAAGTTGGGCTTTACTTTGGGTGATGGTAGGTTATGTTTTTATCCAACACATAAATAATTTGTATTTTTTATTTATTTTGGTTTGTATTTGGATTGTATTAAAGTTTATTTAGATTTTAATTAGAATTACAATTTAGATTTGATTGAAAAAAATAAAAAAAATTGTATTTTTTTTAATTAAGTGAATCCGTGAGTCAACCCGTTTAATCCGCCAACCTGTGGTGGGCCGGGCCGGGTTCAAAAATTTTTGGTTCAGTAAAAAGTGAGCCAGTTGGGTTGGTTCACTAAATCATCAACCTGTGGTGGGTCGAGTCGGGTCGGGTTGGATTACCTGTTTTGATAGATCACTTTAGATATACATTAATGTGAAAAGAAAATATATTTGTTATTCATTTAAAGGGACAAATGCCAGAAAAAAAGAGAGATAACACAAAGCTTTTAAGATAAAAAGTAAAGGTGATATGAGAATTTTAGAAAACACAAGATAACTAAAAAGGTTTTCATACTTATTATTATTATTATTTTTTTCTGTGGTTCAAAGTGGATGTTGGTCTGAATTCTTGAATGGCTAAAGTAAAAGGTGTTCAGTGATGGCCTTAACTAGTTTCCACTAGTATAAAAAAGTTATTGTCTTTAGCTACTTTGAATGATTGTCTATACAGAGATCATCTCTTTCACTGTGTTGCATTATTGCTTTATCTTCTAACACTTCATGGATTCACCATTTCCTTCAATGGAATTCGCCTCTTCAACTTCCAAACTCCCTCGAACGTATGATGTGCTCATCAACTTTAATGGAGAACATATCGTAGAAAATTTATTTTACAAACCTAAATTTATAAATCTTTTTTACTCAAGTACTCTAACAAAGTGAATTATATAGTTTTTTGTCATTTTACTCATTCTAAAGATTATAATCAAAACATAACTGATAATTTTAATAATTATACTAATTTTCATAATTATACTGAATTAAATATTTTAGGATCATACATTTGTCATGAATATTATTTATCACTTTCAAAATATTTCATGATAATATTTGAGTTGTTTATACTATTTGACACATTTTCACTGTAATGTTAGCTAAAAAAACGCTTTTGTAATACGAAATAAACTTAACAAAATTTGATTAAAAAACTAAATTCATGCATTTCTAAAGATGAATGACTAAATATGTCCAAAGTTTCAAAGAGGGACTAATTTTAATTTTCACTAAAATTTCAGGGACCAAAAAACTATTTAACTCTTAAAAAAACTAGAATATGTCCTTTTGATAAAAATTAATTAATTGATATTGAAATAATAAGAAAGTGGATATATGAATATGGGTAAGAATATATACCCATTATCCGATGTGGATGAGAATGAGATAAAGTTGTCATACCTGTTCGTTATAGGTATGGTGAGGGATAATGATAAATTTTTCCTTTTCAGGATGGATATGAGATAATAAAATTTGTCCCGTCCTGTTAGGTTGTCATCCCTAATTTTTAGCCCACCCTAATAAGCAATTTTTGTGGTGCTTGTATTCTCACTTAAACATGTTCATAATCACATTAAGCTAGAAAACACTCTCAGTTAAAACCCACATCTCCACTATAAATAAAACATCGTTTCTTTCTCTTATAATCTAGGGGTGGGCATGGATTGAATTTTTAAAAATCTAATCCTGATACAAATAACTAGATCGAATTTTAGATCCAAATCCATTTTTACAACATAATTAGTTTTGATTTTCTTAAAATCTGGATCAAAAGATTTGAATCAAATTTTAAATCTAGATCAAAATATTTGGATCAAGTTTTCAATCTAAAATCCACTTTTATTATAAAAGCAATTAAAATTCAATTTTTTAATTGTGTTGTGAGCCCGACTCAACCGTCTCAATCCTCAACTCGGTCCAATCGGTCTCGACCAAAGCTTCAGTCAACCCGACTCGACCATCGGCCCAGACTCGTCATCTCAACCAAATTTCAGCCAGGGCTGGTTCAGTCGAATTCAACCAAATTTTGACTAGGGCTGACCTCGTCCAATTCGTCCAAATATTGGCTGAGTTGACCCAATCGAATTTCAGCCATACTCAACTTAGTCAAATTTCAACCTAAGCTGAGTCAACCGAACACGACCAAATTTTGGTAACAACCAACTTGGCCAAATTCGACAAAATATTAGTTGTGTTCGACATAATCGAATTTGGTCAACTTTAAATTGTCTGACTCGGCTAAATTTCATTTGGGGTTGACACAACCGAATTTCGCCCTAGGTCGACTTAGCCAAACTCGGCTGAATTTTCGCCAATGTTGGCTTAACTGAATTCCCCCGAATTTCGGCCAAGAATGACTCGGCTGAATTCAACTGAATTTCAGTTGAGAACGACTTGGTCGTATTGCTTTAAATTTTGGTCATAAGCAAGTTAATTGAATTCTCCGAAATTTTGGTCGTTACCGACTTGACCGAATGCCGACAGGGATCGACTTTGCAGAATTTTGGCTTGTGCTGACTTGGTCGAATTCACCGGTGTTGACTTGAATGAATTTCTACTGGGAACGACTCAACCGAATTCAACCAAGTTTCGGTCGGGACTAAGGTGGTTGTCCCAACCTTTGGTCCGGGTTGACCTATCTTAATCTTTGTTCTAAATCATCCACTATTAAAAAAACTCATATTTCTTGTCAATATTTTTTTGAATTTTTTTCGTAGGAAATACTTACAAATTTTGTTATGAAATTTTTTTTGCAAGAAATTACTACCAATTTTCTTGCAAAATATTTTGTATAAAACACTTTTCGTAACAAAATTTGTAAGAACACTAGTGCAGAATTCCCATTTTACCTCGCCTTATATGTCTCGGTTGGCCAGGAACCGAAGCATATAGTGGCACGGTGGCATTTTTGCAATTAGAACCAAGTTTTAGGCCTCGGTTCTCTAAATACCCGAAGCCAAAGAGGGGTATAGGCCCCGGTTCGCTCAAAACTGGTGCCAAACAGTGGTATAGGCCTTGGTCCAGTAAGACCCGAAGCAAAAAAGTGGCTGGACATTAGCTGTTTGGCCTCGGTCCAAGGAGACCCGGTGCCAAAAGGAGGTCAATGGCTTCGGTTCCCCTAACAATCGAAGCCATAGGGTTTATTTAGGGTTCGAATTTCGCGAACCCTTCTTCTTCCCCGTGCCTGCGCCTCTGCAACTTCTTCCCCTCTCTCTCTCCGCTGCACCCACTGCCACCATACCCTCCGGCCACCGTCGACCACCTCCGGCCGTTGCAACCACCACGCGAACGAGCCCCCTGTGCTGCACCTCCATTTCGCGTCTCTCTCTCTCGCTCTCTCTCTCTCTGCTGCACCCACTGCCATCACACCCTCTGGCCACCTTCGACCACCTTCGACCACAAGATGATGATTAAAACAAGCAATCTCCCTTTGTGCTCAATAGAGGTTTGGCGCTTAAGGTCTAGGGTGAAGTACATGCGCTCACCGAGATGGTTCCCTAAACTTAAGGATCAAGGTCACTAGAGTTATGGCCCACTTCATGATATTTCCCACAATAATTGGTATACAACAAAGAGTGAGAGTACCAAGGAAACAAGCAAACTCTAGTTGGGGTTCTCACAATGACCACTTGGGAAGTTCATCCACTATGACACTGCTACACAATCCCCTCTAATTCTAAGTTACACAGACCCGGGTATAGGGCCCCACTCATGATATGCATAATGTGTGTGTGAAGGGAGAATGATGCATACCCAAACCCCCACCTGCAAAACAACCAGAAAATTTCCCAAGCAAGTAGAGCAATTCAATATATATCAAAATAAGCAAAGTAATTCACACACAATTAATGCAAAAAGAAAATATATACAACACATATAAAGACAAGAATACAAAAATGAAAGAAATGGGGAAAGAAAACATTAGGAAAATCACATCAAGTTTGCATATCTAATTAAATGGCTTGACTCTCTAGCGTCCCCAGTGGAGTCGCCAGCTGTCGCAACCGGAATCGCGACGGGAAGGCGAACCGAAAAAGAAAACGGGTTTAAAAAAGATTTAGGAGTCGCCACCATAGTTATTTTTGGAAAACTATGGAAAACCATAAAGATAAGACAAGTCTGCGAAAAACCATATTTTGGATTCGGGAGTCGGTTACGCATAGGGAAGGTGTTAGCACCCTACCGCGCCCGCCCGAGGGCGGTACCTTTGATTAAAAATGCAAAGTTGATGTGGTTTTCAAAATATTAATTTTCCCCAAAAATAATAAGAAAAAAATATTAAAAAGAAACAAAAATATATTTTTTTAATTTTTTGGGTCCGACAAAGATTGACCTCGGTCCTACGTATTCTCATTAAAAATGAGAAATCAGGGTTACGTAGTTCTTTAAAAGATATGAGAAACAATTGATAAAATAATTTGATTTTTTGGAGGTGAACCGACAAGGACTGACCTTACTCCTACGTATTTCACGGTGGAGAATCAAGGATCACGTAGTTCTTAAAAGACATTTTTGTTTGAAAATATTGTTATTTTTATATTTTGAAAATCTTGTATTTTTTTGGTGTTTTTTGAATTATTTGAAAATAGGTATCACACGATGCGATCGATTGGGCAGACAATGAAATACAAAGGAGTAAAAAAATTTTGGTATTTTCAAAAAAAGAAGAGGGACCAAGTACCAGGAGAATGTGGACGATCACATGAGTAAGGTCCTTAAAACATATTTAATTATTTAAAAAAAAAGATAATAAGTACTAGGATGCGGACGATCACACATACTCATATCTATGAAAACGTATTTAATTATTTTGAAAAGAAAGATATTAAGTACCAGGACGATGCAAACGAGCACACGAGTGCTCATACCTTTGAAGACACATTTAATTATTTTTCATTTTCTAATTTTGTATTTTTTTTTATATTATCTTAGAAAGAAAATTATTATTTTTATAATTACTTTTAAAACATATTTTTTTTTTTAGGTTGTTCATGTTTGAAAATTTACGAATCGGTCCAAATAACAAAAAAAAAGAAAAAGAAAAGAAAAAAAACATGAAGTGTGGGAATAGCAAAAGAATGGTGCACTGTGAAGTGTGTGCAATGAAATGAAAGTGGGGTGCAACGAGTAAACACAAAAACAGATGCAGAATAATAATCGGGCCCAGAACGATAATCAAAGTCAGCGGGGGTGCGAGTTAACACAATATGGGAGTGCACAAGAACAAGCTAATACAAAATGAGGAGGTGTAAGAGATGAAACCAGGGGTGCACGAAGAAATGATGAGTTTAGGAAGTCTTTCCTTTGTCTCTTGCAGAAAACCTCAAAGGGATTCTTCTTCCCCTTCACGCAGCGTGGGACGTCTCCCCACCGAGCACCACCGCAGATTACACAGATGCAAACAGCAGCTACAGCCACTGCATGTACCACGTTCGTCACCGACAAAGCCATTCGTCACCGGAGTGCCCATTAACGTCGCTGGCCACCACAAAAGGCGTCGTCGGTGTTGCAGCGGCATCGTCCTCCTTCCCTCCCGTGGAATGCGCGAAACACAGCAGTCCCATCGACGAAAGTCGTCGCCGGCGATGTCCGTCGCAATCAGAGCCTCCACTGGCGTCACCCAAACTTCTCGCTCTTCGCGTTGAATCGGGGCTCGTAACCATGCCACAACACCATGCCGTTGTCGCACATCTCCATTTGAAACTCTGACTCACCGGCAGCGGTGCTGGTGCCGACGACTGTTTCCTCCTCCTTCTTTTGTTTCTTTTTTCCTCTATGTTGGTTTATACTGTATTCTGGAAATTTTGGAGTGGTGGCTAGTGTTGGAGGGACCCGATGGTGAATGGATGATAACTGGGAGCGGGAGAGGTGAAGGAAATTGTGTTGGTTGATATTGTATAATGGATATGTTCGTGAGTGAGCCTGGGCTTCTGAATGTGATTGAGATTTAGTGGGTGGTGAAAAAAATGAAGAAAGAAAGATTGGTGTTGGTCTGGTCCGTTGAGGGTGTGAAGGAAGTATGTTTTTTTTGTGTCCCTCCTCTCCCGAGATAATAGAGGTGGTATGATATTTTAACTTCTCCCGATGAAGGTGCGGCTC
>Ga0214545_1004870_pt1 | contig 24807 bp, 9 predicted proteins | sample CNSS4metaG_FD_160064 | JGI IMG/M metagenome (GOLD analysis project Ga0214545, IMG submission 160064) | Root nodule microbial communities from cowpea collected in UCLA plant growth center, Los Angeles, California, USA - CNSS4 | ecosystem: Host-associated > Plants > Roots > Nodule | place: USA...
ATATATATTGGAAATTATTATCTTTACTCACCGAAAACAAATCATAAAATTACAAATCAATCTAAGATAACAATTTGATGCATAATATTCATGATTTATTTTACACGTTATTTAATTCAACAAAACATTGTTTTACCATCATTTTTCAATCAAGAGATGATAGATATCATTCAACAAATTATGCTTAACTCATTCTAAACACTTTTGACTTACAAACATCTAAGTATTTCAATATAACTCAACATCTTTTTGAAAGATTCATATTGAGTGTGTCACACCAAAGACTTATATTTAACATATTTCAAGTATACTTACCTCAATTATATGAAATTAGGGTACTTTTTTCTACAAAATGTATACTCAATAGTAGTACAAGAATCTCTTGATGTTTCTCACTGATTGATACCTTAATCAAATTGATTATCAATAAAGTTAAAATATCTTCTCTTTTTAATAAATTCATGTACTTCATAACACAACCATAACTTATCCATGATTTCATTCTAGGCATCAATATTTACTTGACCATTAAGGATCACATATCTCAATCATTAAACTATATCATTCTTTCATCATCAATTTATCACTTAAATATTTTTTCAATTATATCAATCCAATAAATCCCTTTATAACCAACTCAATCCATCCATATTACTCAATACCAAACATAAAACTTTCCATAATCTCAATAGTTAATACAATTTTCATAATTGATCACACCTTATTCTTATTTTTTTATATATAATTTATTATTTCTAATGACATATTTTCGTTCATGAATCAACTATATCATTACATACATATAGAATCATAACCTCACATACATAAAAATAAAAATTTTCACTTAAAAATATATAATTGAAATTAGGGATATATCATAAGTGACCTATATTTTCACTAAACAACGAAAGATTCTTCGCTCAAGTTGATAATCCATTGGTTGAGCAATACCCAATGTTTGCTTGAATAAATTTGAGTCACTTTAACAATAATAGCTTCTGAGGAGAGATAATTTATTTGACTTTTTCCTCATTTGAACATCGAAAAGCAAGTGTTTGAATGTCCAATCACTAAAAAAAATTCAACAATGACTCTCATCACTCAAAAGTCATACAATCACTTGAGTAATATGACTTTTAACATCAAGCCATAAGTTATAGTACTCAAGGGTGGCAATGTGGTTTGGCTCAGCCTGCACTTGGCCCGCAAAATGCGGGTCGGGTTGGTCGTCCCGTATTTTCATCACGTGCTAAATTCAAAAAAAAAATTATTGATAAATTTTTCAATGTTTAACAAATTGGAAAACTTTAACAAGTTCACAAAATTAAGTAAAGACTTTGGGGAGTTGGATAATAAATTGATAACTCAACATTTTCATCATATTCATATTTGTACTTTGACATACACGATGTATTCTTCAAATTTTAGCACATTCAAAAATACATAATATTTGTCTTTTCTAGTCATACAAGAATTTGGAACGTTCATGCAAAAGTCCATAAGTCTAGAAGAAAAGTAATCGGTATACATAAATACAAATTTTTTTTATGCGAGTCGACCTTTTGCTTGTTAGGCTTCTGCAAGTTAGCAGGCTAAATATCCCAACCTGCCTTGCATTTTTTTGACGAGTCTACGGTAAGGGTGGGCAAAAAATCCAATTTTTATGATCCAATCCATTTTTTCTATAATCCAATCCATTTAAGATCCATTCTATTAAAAATCCAATCCATTTAAAATCCATTTTATTGGATCTAGATATCAATCTAATCTACATTTTATATATTTTATGGATTGGATATCCATTCTCGAAATCTGGATTTTCAAAATGGATAATCCAAAATATCCAATCCAAATTTTTACTTTATATTTTTTGTTAGGTTAGGCTAAAGGTTGAGACGGACTAGCCCAAATTTAGTTGTATTTGATTGAGTTGGCGTGACCCTGTACAAAATTTGGCTGAATTAGGCCAAATTCTGTCAAGTCGGTCCCGATCGAGATTTGACCCAGTTGGTCTTGGACAAAATTTGGAAGTATTCGACCAAATCTGTCAAATTCTTTGGTGTCAGCCCTATGGACACAAATTTGGATCCACATCCATTATTTGGATCCAAAATGGATATGGATAGATTTTCGATAGGGCTGACATCATAGAATTTGGCATATTTTTTTGTCGAGGCCAACGAGGCCAAATTTCAGCATGTGATGAACTTTGATGACTTTTGAACGAATTTTGGTCGGGGACGACGTGACCAAATTTGGGCTAAGGTCGACTCGACAAAATTTCAGTCGAGACCGACTTGACTGGATTCGACTGTATTTCGGCTAGGGCCGATTTTTCCTAATACGACCAAATTTTGGCCAGAGCCAACTTGGCCAAATATGGCCACATTTGGGTCAGGTCTTGATCAGTCAAATTTCGGTCAGGGTTGACTCCACTAAATTCGTCGGTCGGGATCGATTTGACTGAACATGGCTAATTTTCGATCACAACTGACTAAGTTGAATATAGTCAAATTTCGTTCGGGACTTAGTCGACCGAATACGGCTGAATTTGGGCAAGTGCCGACTTGACAAAATTTTGGTCATGACCAACTCGACTGAATTTGGCCAAATTTAGGTTAGGACCGACTCGCCTAAATATGACCAAATTTCGGTCGCGATCGACTCTGCCGAATACGACCAAATTTAGGCCAGGACCAACTCGGTCAAATTTTGGTCGAGGCCAACACGATCGAATTTTGACTGGTGCCGACTCGACTGAATTCGCTGAATTTCGATCATGGCCGACTCAGTTGAATACGACCAAATTTCGATCGTGACCGACTCATTTGAATACGACCAAATTTCACCCTAGGCCGTCTCATCCAAATATGACCAAATTTGGGTCAGGACCGAGTCAACAAAATCTCAATCAGGGCCAATTCGATTGAATTTGACCAAATTTTGACTGGAGCCAACTAGGTTGAATACAACCAAATTTTGGTCGCGGTTGTCTCGGCCGAATACGGTCAATTTTTGTCTAGGTCGACTCAGGCCAATGCAGTAAAATTTGGGTTGGGGTGAACTCAACTAAATTTGGAACGTGGGGCGTGGAATGTGGGACATGAGACGTGAGACGTGGGACGACGTGAGATGTGAGACGACGTGACGTGGGAAGTGGGGGACGTGAGACGCAAGACGTGAGGAATGTAGGGGACATGAGATGTGAGACGTGGGACGTGAGACGTGAGACGTGAGACGAGAGACGTGAGACGTGGGACATTAGACGTGCGACGAAGGACTTGGGACATGCGACGAGAGACGTGAGACGTGGGATGTGAGACGTGAGACTTGAGATATGAGATGTGGGACGTGGGACGTGGGACGTAAGACGTGTGACATGGAACGTGGAACGTGAGACGTGAGACGTAGGACGTGGGACGTGGGGGACGTGAGACGTGGGACATGTGAGACATGAGACGTTGGACGTAAGACGTGGAACGTGAGACGTGAGACATGGAACGTGAGACGTAAGACGTGAGACGTGAGACGTGGGACGTGGGACGTGGGACGTGGGGGACGTGAGACGTGGGACGTGGGGGACGTGAGACGTGGGACGTGGGAGATGTGAGACATGGGACGTAAGACGTGAAAACGTGAGACGTGAGGCATGGGACGTGGGACTAGAGAGAAGTGAGAGACGTGCGACGTGCGACGTGAGATATGGGACGTGGGACGTGAGACGTCTGACATGGAACGTGGAACGTGAGACGTGAGACGTGGGACGTGCGACGTGAGATGTAGGACGTGGGACGTGGAACGTGGGGGACGTGAGACGTGGGACGTAAGACATGAGACGTGAGACGTGAGACATGAGACGTGAGACGTGAGACGTGAGACGTGGGACGTGGGACATGGAACGTGAGACGTGAGACGTGGGACGTGGGGGACGTGAGACGTGAGACGTAAGACGTGGAACGTGGACGTAAGACATGGAACGTGGGACGTGGTACGTGGAACGTGAGAGACGTGCGACGTGAGACGTGAGACGTGCGACGTGAGACGTGCGACGTGAGACGTGAGACGTGCGACGTGAGACGTGTGACGTGAGACGTCCGTAAATACTAAACCTTAAAATTTATTTTCATAAACTTTAAAGCTTACAATTTAATTGAGAATTTTAGAAGTTTAATAAAAGAATTGTTAATGTATCCATAAATTTGTACTAACAAATTTAAATTATACTCTTGTAAGAAAATGTATTAATTAAAAGAGATTAAATACATATAAAATTGAAAGAATAAAAATATGAGGGTAAAAGTAATAATTAATGTTTATTTAACACATACAAATAAAAATTATGAGGATAACAACAATAATTTATATTTATTAAACTCTTAAATGAGCATAAGGAAGCAGAGGATGATCTGAAAAGTTAAACTGAGGATGGGCAAAAAATTTAATTTTCATGATCCAATCCATTTTTGCTATGATCCAATCCATTTAATATTTATTTTATTAAAAATCCAATCCATTTTATTGGATTTGGATATCAATCTGATTTACATTTTATATATTTTATGGATTGTATATCCATACTCTAAATCTAGAATTTTAAAATGGATAATCCTAAATATCCAATCCAAATTTTCAGTTTATATTTTTGGTTAGGTTAGGCTAAAGGTTGAGACGGATTAGCCCAGATTTAGTCGTATTTGATTGAGATGGCGTGACCCTATACAAAATTTGGTTGAATTAGACCAAATTCTGTCAAGTCGGTCCCAATCGAAATTTGACCTATAGAACATTCTCAAAATAATTTATTTATCCGATTTGACTACTCGCATATCTAAAATCACATTTATAACCATAATCACACAATTCTCTTAACTACTCAATTCAATATCCAAAAATACACAAAAATATCAATTTCATTTCACCAAACTCAACAAATTTCCGAAATACAAAAACCAACTAGTTCCACAATTTAGGTTCGTTACCCATACCTATAATTAACATGCTATAATAAAATGCAACTTTAACACCTAAGTACTTTCAACTCAAAGTTAAAAAATCTCAAAATATTATTATACTACTTCCAAAACTCTAATCTATAAAATCAACACCTCCACTTATTCAAAGTATTAATTTTAATACTATTTTATCTACACCAAGGGAAGCAAATTAACATTACTCAGTTTCTATATTACCATGTACTTGTTATCCTTTGGTTGAGTAAAAAACAAACCTAGAGAAAAGTAAAGTTAAAAAATAATTTTTGTCATACAGCATACTACATAACAAAGGAAAGAGAACCATATGCCCAAATTAAAATTTCCCTTCTTTGATGAAAAAATTTGAGAAAAAAAATAATTTTTTGATAGTAAGAAGTAAGAACTTTTTATATTAAAAGAATGTAAAAATATGTAATATAATCTCTTCTATCTAATAAACATAAAAATACATTATTTTTCTCCTTTAATTATATAATTAGAAACCTTTTTTTCTTTCTTTACACTTATCTTCATCTTGTTTCCTTTTCTTTGGATCTATATCCTATTTGGAATGGGAAGAATGAAATATATTTGTGAGCAGGAAACAAACTATGAAAGTTTTTGCTTTGTTTACCTAAACAAGAGGTTCTCTGTTTTAAAAAAACTCTCTCCTAAAATGATGTTTATAACTATTAATTAAAAAGTAAATAAATAAATTTTAATAATTTTAAAACGTTTTTTATTTCTATATGACATTAGTGTAAAAAGTTTTATAGAACTTACCAATAATTGTGAATTATGATTGAATAATAATAATAATAATAATAATAATATGATTTTTTACATCATTAATATGTGCACACACTTGAAATTTTATTGATCAAAATAAAAAATAAATTAATTTTTATTTAATGCAACATTATCATCCAAAAATAATATTCAATTAACTAATATTTTATTTTTGTTTAAAGATAATTTTGGTCCTATAAGTATAGTTTTATTTGATATTTGTTCTATTAAAATAATTTGTTTACTTTTACATTTTTGTAACGTAGTCTTTAAGTAATTCTATTAAATAATATTTTATAATAAAAATCCTTATTATTTTAAAAATAAAATTTATAGCGGATGGTATAAAAATTAAATGATTAAGTTATTTATAGAAAATAATAAATAAATTATTTAATTAAATTATGCAATATCTTAAGTTAAAAGACTTTTATTATCTTAATTATTTATATTAATATTTTCATATTTAATACTAAAAATTAACTACAAATAGTTATAAAAACTACACATAAAAGAGTGTCCTTGATTTTTAAGTAACAATATCTTTTAAGATGACTTAAATTTAAGTCTTTTATTTTTCAATGCCTTCATTATATATATATATATTTTTATGTTGTGCCTTAATGATGGAACTTTAAAGAGACAGTATATTTTAAATGCGATTAAAAAAATTAAATTATATTAATTAATTTTATTGGGTAGCATAAATGCTAATTAATTTTTCCTGTGATGTAGCAATTTTTATATTATAATTAAATCAAAAAACATAATGAAATGGCTGACTTTTATTTATAATAAATAACTTTAAATTGTTTGCAAATGTATATTCTAGTTATTTTTTTAGCAATTTTTTTAAATTAAAAAGTTGTTTTCTGTTTTTCTAAAATGTCGGCTTTTAAAATATATACCAATAAACACATCTAAACAAGAATAATGAAGTTAATTTTTCTATAAATTAAAATTAGCTTGTATACAAAAACTTTTCTTATTTCTATATAATTTTAACATAAATTATTTCAATTTTGTTTCCGTTTTTTGTATTTTAGAAACTGTATGGGCTGGTTCAGAGTGTATTGTGGTTTCTCAGAAAAAAAGATTTGTGTTCTTTCAGAGTGCTGCATGCTTCACGCTTGGCTAGCTAATTTTTGTTTTTATTTTGTTTATTGGTGGCACGTGTTCCAAAAGGGCAACACCAACACCAACACCAACCAGTGATGAATTTAGTCACATTGGTGTAGAGCTTCGAAATTGACAAAGAAAAACCCCACAGAGAGAAAATGAATTTCCTTGTTTGCCAAAACGATTAGCATATTAAAGGGCATTTATGTGACGATATTGTCCCCTGATGATGTGAGTTTCCAGTCAAATCAAAATCATTTTTCTTTTGTGAGTTCTCATTTTTTCTTCAAGAGCTTGTCTGTCTGTTCTGTGTGTGTATATGTTTGTGGTCACTGAACTACCTCAGTGTTCTTTGTGTGTGTTTTTGTACTCTCAAAAGAAAACCGAAGTCGCTTTCTCTCTGCGGAAAGTGACAAGCGAGAGAGAGGGATAAAGTGGGAGAGAGCTTTTCAACCCAAAAGACAAAACGGGTGATTACTTGAGAAAAAAGAGAGCCGTTGAGGCTTGGAAGAGAGCCATTCAGTTCCGGCCCTTTGGAACTTGTAGCATGGTTTGTTCCGATTATCGTTTCTTTACCTTTTACTATGTTTCTGTCTGGGTTCTTTTTATTTTTTTTATGCTTTTGGGAAGGACCCTGTTTGAGCTTTGAGTGTGGGTGATTAGATTGTTTGAAAATTTTGGGTTTTGAAATTGGGAGTGATGTTGGGGTGGGATTCTTTATGCTCGGTTCTTTGGTTCTTTGAATAAAAAATTGATTTTTTTTATGTGGGGATAGATGATCGGGCTTATGGGGTGGGTGGAATCTATACTAATTTGGGTGTTCTTGTGCGTATCTATGATATTTGGTTTTCTTTCTTTTCTTTGTTCCTCTTGTTTTTCTTATTTATGTAGTTTTGAGTAATTGAGGTGGGCTTTGTATAGGCTTTAGTGAGGCTTTGGTTAAATTAGAAGAGGGTAATCTTTGTTTTTACTGGTAGATAAAACTCAACTCTCTTTGGGTTAATTTAATCGTTTCCTGGTTTTAATTTGGAAAAACCCAAGTTGAGGTTTCTCCTTTCCTGCACATATCTATTGTGTGTGTGGAATTGCATTCTTTGTTCGTTTTTTTAATTTTGAATAGTTCTCTGTAGTCAACTTCATTTTGTTCATGAAAACCAGGAAAAGTGGAGGGGTTTCGAGTTTGCATGCATGTCCTATAGTATATGAACCAAAGGCTATCAGCAGCTAGGGGGAACAAAGGCAGTCTTTTTTGTTTAATTGAATGTGCTTGCATTTGGATCAGCTACAAGTTCAATTTGTTGAGTTTAGATGCTGTCTATTATTATGTTAGAATCAAGAAGGTGCATTCAAATATTGCGAAAACAAGGTTAAGAATTTTCTTGTTTGACATGGAATTTTCCAATCAAATTTGTTGACAGAAGTTAATTATTTTCTATATTGGCTTATTTGTATGTTTGGCATGCCACTTGGACTCTGGCTTAGTCCAGGACAGTTCTATTAATTTATTATCCTTCAGTGTGTCACAAGTTTTAATTTGTCGCATCGAATTTCTGTTTCCAAGCCATTGTATTGCTGATAACTCCTGTCCTATTTCGGCCATTTTGATATCAATATTATCATTGCATCTTTTCTTGGATAGAAGTCCCATTTCTATGTGGCCATTTTTTCTTCAGATTAAAAGAGTAGGGTTAATTTATTGTATTTCAGCAATGTGGCTGCTGATGTTATTAGTCCAGGACAGTTCTATTAATTTATAATCCTTCAGGGTGTCATAAGTTTTAACTTGTCGCGTCGAATTTCTGTTTTCTAGCCATTGTATTGCTGATAACTCCTGTCCTGTTTCGGCCATTTTGATATCAATATTATCATTGCATCTTTTCTTGGATAGAAGTCCCATTTCTATGTGCCATTTTTTCTTTGGATTACAAGAGTGGGGTTAATTTATTGTATTTCAGCAATGTGGCTGCTGATTTTATTAGTCACGCCGGTCACTGTTTTTAAATTGTTGTGCTGTGTTGGAATTATCATTGCTGTGTTTCTTTCACTAATTTCCTCATGTTCTTATTTTAGCTTGCAAGTTTCTTAAGTTACCGTGATCTGTTTTTGTAACTGAAACTGATCTCTAGATGATTTTCAGTTTATTGAGAATCATACAAGTTGATAATGTAAAGAGTAGAAGTATTTAAACATCAATTATCTAGAGTAATACCTTGTTTATCTTTGTTTTGAAAATTGTAATTTATTTCTTCTCATTGTTTCCCTTTTCTTGTTGGCCAATGATTCTAATATGGACAGGCGAGGAAGATGCATTGTGCCCCTCAAGAGATAGGTAATGATAGTCCAAAAGTTTCAGAAGCAAGAAAGGATTCAGTATCAACAATATATCAACAACAACATAAATTCACATCTTTAGAGGTGACACTAAATTTCAGCCCTATTTTTCCATCATTTTTTAGTTGAGTTTGGCAACGCAGTTGATCCTTACGTCTATTTTGTTTTCTCTTTAAATGTAATTCTTTTATTCAGGGTAGTCAAGAATCTTCTCTTTCAAGGATTAACTCAGATAGTAGGTAAAATATTTTTTATGACTAGCATTGCTTTCATTATCTTTTGTTCTTATGGTAATATGATTTTGTGGTTAATTTACGTATTTCTTTGATTTTCTCTGATTGACGTTGTTGACCTGTTAATATAAAATGTACTCCTGGCCTTCTATGATATTCCTTTGAAATATATTATTTATAGAATGATTATATGGCTTATACCAGAAGTTGGTATTGTATTGATTCTATGCATGGTGTAAAGGAACCTGAGTCCATGTTGGCATTGTCATAATGATGTCATTTGTCTGGCCTTCATGTAAAGGAGTTGCTCCCTTTATTGTACATCTTGCTGTGATCCTTGATTTTTGCATTATTCTTGAATTACCCAATGTTTTTATATTGTCAACAGACAAAATGGGTTTGGAAAAAAATTGTTCCCTAGATGACTATTACATTTTTTTTAATTTCTTCACAAAGTTGAAGGCTAGTAATGGCTACATGACTCCATTTTCAAAAAGTTTTACCATTGTTGTATAGCTCCTTACTCTTTTATTTTTTATTATGTATTTTTGTGTTCCAAAGGCACTTTCTTGGAAGTGATTCATGGTTAAGTTCTTCCAATCATTGATCAGGTGTGCCATCATTTCATTCAACTTTGAGCCTGATGGAACTTGGAGAATTGTTGCCCTACCAGGGCAATGTCTCAATTACATTAACTTAGCTGCTGGTGTAAATATGGATGGTGTGCAACTCCTTGTCTCTCCTCCACTTAATAGGTTGAAGATTGATCAATGTAAGGGCCCTAGAGTGCCTCGTCCTTCCTATGCTTATTCAACTAAATCATGTACAAGAAAAAGCTTTACTACCTCAAATGTGCATCGTCGATGTCAAAACAAGATTGCTAGCAGAGCTTCTAAACTCCGACTCAGCGAACTCCCTAACAATTCGAGTTCTCAAACCTCATTAGTAAGCAGCCCTGGTTTGTTCCCTGATAGTTCGGCTGAAGTTAATTCATCTGATAAGTATGCAAGTAATTCTAAAGAAGCCGACAAGACTTTGAAGAAAAACTCAAAAAAACGTGCAAAAAAGAAATTTAAACGGAGTAAGAAGAAGCCAAGTGACAGGTCTACTGAACTTGAAGTTCTTACTGAGGAATTTGTCTGTCCAAGTTTGACTTCTGAAACCTGCAGCAGCAATGTTGGGGATAAGGAGGTCGTGGCAGAATTTTTAACTTCTGATGATAGATTAATAAAATCTGATTGTGACAGAAATGAGATGAATGACAACGTCATAGTTATGGAAGCACCTAACAATAGTAACTCTTATCTTGATCAGGAAGCGATGTCAAAAGATTCTGCACCTATTATTCCAAGTTCTGCTGGAGAATGTGCCACATTTGAATGCAAGAATCAGCTCAAAGGAAGGGGCCCTGAGGCAGTGGTCATTGATAGAGAAATAAAGAACATCCAGCATGTTCAGCCATGCAGTTTTAATGATATACAAGACTCTTTAGTGCTAGATTCAGTTTCAGTTGGTTCCAGAAGTCATGGAGGTATAAATACAAATGATATAGCAAAACAGTCCAACAAGTCAAATTGTACAACCACTTCAGATTCTGGAGACGGATATTTCTTTTGTCAAAACTTGTCGAATGGCATTTACAATAACAGTGAACATACTGAGGGGATTATGCACACTGGTCAAAATTGCATCAGTAATGATAAGAGAGTTAAGCAAAAGAGAACTATGTCGAACAGTTCAGGTTTAAACAAATTTGGGGGTGTTGGAATTTCGCACAGTCGAAAAGGGAAGGAAAACAGTCATTCTGTATGGCAAAAGGTTCAGAAGAATAGTTCTGATGAATGTGGCGGTGATTTGAAGAAAGTAAACACTACTTTTTCACAAATTGCTTCTATTGTGGAAAAGGATCCCTCGGTTATCAAAGAATGTAATTCCGTTGGTGTGAACTGTGTATCAAAAACTGAGGATAAGAAACAAACGAAAATCAAAAATGGTAAGAAATCTAAAGTTAAATTGGACTCAGTATCAAAAAGGGGACAGAGCAATTATTCCAGGAAGAGTTTGCATCTTAACAGGTCTTTGTCAAATGATCATGGGAAGGTTGGTGCTGAACAGAATGATATGTTGCATATCTCAACTCAGGAAATTGATCAGCATGGACTGAACAATGACTCTGGATTTAATTCTGATGTTCACTGCTTGATGGACGGGGTCCAGACCAATGGGGTTGAACAGGTAACATCTGAAAAAATTCACACTGCAGAATTTCATCTGGAGGAGTTAGATCCACAAAATAGTGCCTGCCATACTGTTGCAAACACAAACAAGGAAAGTATAGATAGTGAGGATAGCTTATTAGTAATGCCAGGTGAGATTGTCAATCAATCAAATATGTCTGTGGAGCTGTCTCCAGCTTCTTGCAATCTTGAAGGGGATGAGGTTGGTCAAACAGTGAAAGAAGTTTCTTCTGCAGACTACAATGCACAAAACCAGTGCTCTGGAACCACCCTCTGGAAATGGATACCAGTTGGCAAAAAAGATACAGGGTTTGAAAAATCAGAATCTAATATTTCTCCACCAGATTATTCTGATGCATCCTCTAGGACCAATTTTAACCATGAAAGCAGTGTTGAACCAGAAGTGGCCTCTTCTGAAAGTAAGGATTCTTTACTAAATGCAAGCAGAACATCAAATGGCGAGATTTACAACAATGTGTCTTGTCTAGGTGAGGGTGAGAACCAAAAATTGGGTGGGCAGGTTGCATTTACATTGACACGGCACAGGGGCAAGCAAGAAGTTTCTGATCACATGTTTAATGAAAGCAAAAAGCAAGAAATGTTAGAAAAGTATTCTTTCAGAATATCCCAAGCTGTGAACGATGCATGTAGGGCACAACTAGCTTGTGAAGTGGTGCACATGGCTACCGGTGGTCCAGTTGCAGAGTTTGAAAGACTACTTCATTTTGGTAGTCCTGTGATTTGTAGATCAGTTGATTCAGTCAGTTGTTCAACCTGCTCACGCAACCATGCTGGTGGTGTCTCCCTGTGCAGACACGAGATCCCTAACCTATCTTTGGGATGCCTGTGGCAGTGGTATGAGAAACATGGGAGCTATGGATTAGAGATAAGTGCTCTGGATCATGAGAATCCAAAGAGACAAGAAGGTGTTGTTGATTTTCCATTCCGCGCGTATTTTGTCCCTTCTTTATCAGCAGTTCAGCTGTTTAAGAACCATGAAAATCAATGTGTAAATAGCAGTGACAAGCTTTCAAATTGTGAGGTTTCCGATGCATGTCAAATGATTGATATTTCAGAAAACTCATCTAGTGCCAGTCAACATTCAATATTTTCTGTTCTCTTTCCTCGGCCTCGTAATCAAGATGCAAGCATTGAAACACCAAATGAGACGGATTCTATCACTAATAGATCTATTCCGTCTATCAACTCAATGTGCTCTGTTGATTTAGAACTTCTTTTTGAATATTTTGAATTTGAGCAACCTCAACAAAGGCAGCCTCTTTATGAGAAGTAAGATTTTCTCCTTTATCATCAGAACATAATGGTTTTCAGCGTATCTATCTGTCTTAAGTTTACTGGAATATATGGTCCTTCTCATTTTTTTCGTTCCTGTACAGATTATATTATGCTGAGTAATTTTAATAAGATCATCAACAAAATTTATGGCACTATACCGTATAGGAATTAGGAACAGGAGTTTTTCATCTTTTTCTTGTCCATAGAGTAGTAGATGTTTGGCTGCTATAAGAAGCAGGTTTGTTGGTTCAACAGTTGCTTAATTTGATTTTGATCTTCTTTCAGAATACAAGAACTGGTTAGAGGAAATATGCCAATCCATTCTTCAACATATGGGGACCCAACAAAACTGGATTCAATAAAGCTGCGAGATCTTCACCCATGTTCTTGGTAAGTGATCCTCATGTCAACTATATTAAAGAAAATGTGATTGCATCTTCCTTATCAGATGACCCCAAGTGTTTTTTTCTTGACTTAATTTGAAGTGATATTTGAAATGGTAGCACTAAGGCCACCTCATTTGCAGGTTCTCAGTTGCATGGTATCCTATTTACCGCATACCGGATGGCAACTTTCGTGCATCTTTTTTGACTTACCATTCACTTGGACATTTGGTTCGTAGAAGAACAGCTTCAGATTTGTCACCATCAGCTTCTTCCATAGTATGTCCACCTGTGGGTCTTCAAAGCTACAATGTCCAGGTATGGATTATCTTCCATCTTATTCTTCCATGCGTTCAAAATCAGAGCTTGATGTGTGATACTAACAGGGAGAATGCTGGTTCAAGCTGAAGCACTCTGCTGAAGCACCACAGATGATGGGCTTAGACCCTTCTTTAGTCCTGAGAGAACGTTTGAAGACACTTGAGGAAACAGCATCTCTGATGGCAAGAGCTGTGGTCAACAAGGGGAAGCTATCATGTACTAACAGACATCCTGATTATGAGTTTTTCTTGTCTAGGAGACGGTATTGACATCTCAGTTTTCTCCAAAAATAATCATGAGTAGTAGACCAGCTAGTTACAACTTACAAATGATTTTGGCTTTATTCATCTCATAGGTATTGCTTCAATTAGGATATCAGTATTGATAATGGTGTTGCATGAGTCTTCTATGTCCTGGTTCCTCAGCATAAGTTCGCTTGTACATACATAGCTTTGTGCAGTACCATTTTTGTCTCCTCGCTTTCGATTTTGCTTCTTGTTATCGAGTTCAAGAAACAGTTGTATCGATTGTGAGAGATGTTTGCAGTTACTCTGTATTTTTCTTCCCCATAGTTCAGTTCATGATTCTTGTTTTTCATAGCTTCAAATTAGTGATTTCTCTTCCATATTTGCTTCCATACAGTATTACTTTTATTGTATTAATTATTTATCATTTTAATCCACTCTGCATCTTTTTTGTAATAAATTTTAAGTATTTTGATCAACATGTATTATCCTCACAAAATTCTCAACTATTATCTTATTTCCTTTTAAACATTTCTTAATACAATTTAACCTTTTTCCTGGCTCGTATATTATGTTCATTGAAGCTATATTATTAGCAAAAAAAAAACGTAGCATTTATGTTTTTTCGATTTTTTTACAAGTTTTTTAAATTCAAGCTTGTATTTTTTATTTTTTTTTTGAAATTGTACTATCTTTTATATACACTTACGAATATTTGTTCATTATTAATTATACTGGAATTTTCAAATACCCAATGGTCTTCTTTTTTTTTTAATTATTAGTGTATTAATTGTACATATTTTATAGCTATACATCATCAACCTTCCAAATAAAATCTATACCTAAATCCACCTTTTTTAGTGCAACCATAGTTGAAAGGGATAACACCAGGGTCATATTTGGCTAATGCACAAGCACGTGTAAATCATGTGTCCTCCTTAACACATCTATAATGTTCACCGTCAAACCCAACATGTTCCACACCATCGTATTCTTCAGATATTTGAAACGGTGCATATTTATTTAGGCATATATATACCTCACAAGTCTTTTATACATATTCACCTTAAAGGTGTGAGTCATTATATGTAGACTTTGCTTCATCTCATTATGTTGTAGATTAATCTTGTGTACAGACTCAACCTCAACCTTGTACAAATACAAAGAATAGAAAAAATTAAAGAACTCATAATTGTTCGAATCAATACAAATATACTGCACTGCATCGAACTATGAAAGAACTATCACAAACCAATTTGACGTTGGGTTTCCTAAAAATATATAACTCGTCGATGAGATTTTCGTGTTGGAAATAGTAAGTGTGAGTCAAAGTCCTACATTACATAAAATAGACAAAGTTAAATACTATATAAGGATAAATGCTTATAACATCATTGTCTTCAAATTTTTGGGTAAAAGTAGTGTCAAATACCTTGTTTATATCAATATGAATTCATTTTTGGTTGTGTTTTTTATCCTTTTGTATGTATTTTTAGTCCATATATTAAATTAATATCTAAAAATTAATAAAAAAATTAATCATTTTATTGTATTATCATATCAATAAAATCATTTTCAGATCGCATTCTACTGCAATATCTTGCAATATCAGGATGATACTTCTATCAAACATTGGATGTGAAGTTATTACGTATGTTAAAATTGTGCAAATAAAATAGCAGGAGATTAGATTTTTAAAAAAAATTATGACTTTCATAAAATGATAGTAATGAAATTCAAATACAAAAATCATGCTCGACTATTTTTTTTTTTTTTGTTATATTTAAATCCAATCAAATAATAATATGCAAATATTTTAAAAGTAATAAATAGTTTTAACATATAATATTTTAAAGAATACTTATATTCAAATAAAAGAAGTAGGGTATATTTAAATACTCTTTTGGGCTCCTTGTACTGTACCAATAAATTCATTTTTTTCTGCTTTTGTTTCTTTCATTCCACAATTTCTACCTACACCCTGAATTTTGAAAATGATACTTCCCTTTATTTTTATCTATTATACACTTTTTGATCCCATCTTTTATTTAAAAAAAAATTAGACTTTAACAAATAACAAACAATTTATTAATTTATTTTATAAAAAAATGATTAAATATTTTTTTAAATAATAGATACATAATCTTTTCAATATTATTTTTAAAAAATGTATTTATTTATATAGTAAAACAAATAAACAAATAAATTCATTTTATTCCAACTAATTATTTTTTTTAAAATAATTTTTTTAATATTATTTTTACAAAATTTTATATATATATATATATATATATATATATATATAGAGAGAGAGAGAGAGAGAGAGAGAGAGATATTAAATTGTATAATTTTTATTTTTAATTAATTAATCATAAAAATAATAAATTTATATATATTTTAATGTACTAAAAATGTAAATATATTTATATATATTCGCTGAAATAGTTTTGCTGAGATCTTAAGGGCTAGACACAGTTGAATTCAGAGAAATTAATTAATACATTTAATGTTACTTGATAGATGAACAATACAAACCTATGTAAAGGTTACTTTACTTGAGATTATTGACATAATGTCCACAATATTGATTATCTCTATAGTATTTATGTTATTGGGATTTGAGTGGGAAAATAACTCAGGGTTATTTCTAAGAGTAGATGTCCTCTCCCAAATTTTGGTCATTGACACGAATCTTGCCTTGATAAATGAAATTACCATTATCTTTTCTCAAGCTTGCAGCCTTTTATATTAGTTTTACATAAAAAAAAATGTTAAAGAAAAAAAGTAAAATGTTAGTGCATCTTGTAGAGGCTTGTGAGCAAGAGATAAATGTCTGGGAGGTGTAATGAATTATCCAAGTTGTAAGACATTCAAAGAACGTATTCAACATTTCGAAGTTGTTTGCTTATTATCTTTTGAAATGTGAAGAACGTACAAGTAATTCTACATAAAGAAAAGTTTCTTAAGACATATAGATGGATAAAGTGACACACTTAGGAAATACATGTGACAAATGTGTATCTTGTTTATGTATCATGACTAAGTTGTATATGCCAAAATTTATGCATTTTTGGAAACTACTCCTTTTAACATAAAGATATTGCTTTTAAGTAGTATATAAGAGACTTTTATGGTTATTATTATACAAACAATAACATAACTTTACATATAATCAAATTGTTTGGTAAACTTAAATGTGGGTAGTTGAGAAAATGCTTTAAGACTAGGAGTTCATTAATAGTATTTTGGTAGTAGTTGGGTAGATCTATTTATTGTAGTTTGGTAGCAGTTATATTTAATGTATGTGGTTGAAGGGAAGTTAAAGAACATATAAATAGTGCATGTAATGCACATTGTAAAACACAAAAAATTTAAATATAGAGAATGTTTATCCAGAGAGACTTGTTTGTCAATAAAAATAAAAGCATATTTCATCAGAATAGTAATTTTCATGTTATAGACGCTTACCTTCGATGTCACCTTAAAAAAAAAAAAAACAGACTATAGGAGTTTGCCTCAAAACATACATGAAGTCATGTTGAAAAGTATGATTATGTAAGGCATCAAATTGTGTCCAAGTACTTAGATCAACTTATGGTAGTATACCATTAAATGCAATACATGTGGACTATACTTAGTTATATAATATATCATCATATGAGTCAACAACAACGTTGTCTATAAGAATATAATCTAAGGTCAATTTGAATCGCTTTAAGGAATCTAATTTTGGAAAATGTTTGACTAATTTGGGTGTTGTTGTGCGTATCTATAATCTGAAACTTTGGCCTAAATATGAGGGCGAGTTTGATGGCAAAGGATGCGGTAGTCTTTGTTTTTGATATTTTAGGTAGGGGATTTGTGGTTCAGTAAAATTTTACTTGTAGATTTTGTGTGGATGGTTCAAATAAGCCATGCTTTCAAGCTTTGATTTTCTTTGTTTTTTGTTTGTTCCTCTTGGTTTTCTTATTTATGCAGTTTTGAGTTATTGAGATTGGCTTTGTATAGGCTTTAGTGAGGTTTTGGTTAAATTAGAAAAGGGTAATCTTTGTTTTGACTGGTAGATAAAACTCAACTCCCTTTGGGTTAATTTAATCGTTTCCTGGTTTCAATTTGGAGAAACCCAAGTTGAGGTTTCTCCTTTCCTGCACATATCTATTGTGTGTGTGGAATTGCATTCTTTGTTCATTTTTTTTTTTTTTTTAATTTTGAATAGTTCTCTGTAGACGTCAACTTCATTTGTTCATGAAAACCAGGAAAAGTGGAGGAGTTTCAAGTTTGCATGCATGTCCTATAGAATATCTATCACCAGCTAGAGGGAACAAAGGCTTCGTTGTCTTTTGTGTTTAATTGAATGTGCTTGCAGAGATTGGATCAGCTACAAGTTCAATTTCTTGGGTTTTGATGCCGTCTGTTATTATGTTAGAATCAAGAAGGTGCATTCAAATATTGCGAAAACAAGGTTAGCAATTCAAATATTGCCATTTTTTGTCTCTGTTTCTTTCGCTATTACAAGTTCATAATGCAAAAAGTAGAAATATTTAAGCATCAATTATCTAGAGTTATACCTTTTTGAAAATTGCAATTTCTTTCTTCTCATTGTTTCCCTTTTATTTTTGGCCTGTGATTCTAATATGCACAGGCGAGGAAGATGCATTGTGCCCCTCAAGAGATAGGTAATGATAGTCCAAAAGTTTCAGAACCAAGAAAGGATTCCGTATCAACAATATATCAACAACATAAATTCACATATTTAGAGGTGAAAATAAATTTCAGCCCTATTTTTCCACCATTTTTTAGTTGAGTTTGACGAGGCAGTTGATCCTTACGTCTATTTTGTTTCCTCTTTAAATGTAATCCTTTCATTCAGGGTTGTCAAGAATCTTCTCTTTCAAGGATTAACTCTTATAGTAGGTAAAATATTTTTAAAATTAAATATGTTTTTAGTCTAAAGATGAACGTTGGATTGCAATTCATCTGTGTCCCAAATTTTGATATATCTTAATCTTTAAACTTTAAAAATCAATGAAAATAGTTTCTTAAATCCAGTTATGTTAAATTTTTCTGACATATCAAACACTCAGATTGGCGTTTGATCTCTTTACACTATTGATACATCCCTGATAAAATAGTCGCTAAACTTGGACCTTAACTTGGAGTTCGTTTGCGTTCCAAATTTTGATATATTTTTTATCTAATGACATTAATTTTTTTAGGCTTGTTAAATGGTATTCCAGACTATTTGATCTGAAGCGTATCAAGAGTGTAAACAGCAAACGTCAACATGAGTGTTTAACATGTCAATAAATTTTAACATGATTAAAAAAAACTATTTTCATTCATTTAAAGTTTAAAAACTAAAATGTATCAAAGTTTGAATATGAACGGATTCTGATTTTACGTCTAAGTTTAGGAACTAAAAATATATTTCACCGTATTTGTTATCATGTACTTTTGTGTTCCAAAGGCACCTTCTTGGAAGTGATTGATGGTTAAGTTGTTCCAATCATTGATCAGGTGTGCCATCATTTCGTTCAACTTTGAGCCTGATGGAACCTGGAGAATTGTTGCCCTACCAGGGCAGTGTCTCAGTTACATTAACTTAGCTGCTGGTGTAAATATGGATGGTGTGCAACTCCTTGTCTCTCCTCCGCTTAATAGGTTGAAGATCGATCAATGCAAGGGCCCTAGAGTGCCTCTTCCTTCCTATGCTTATTCAGCTAAACCATGTACAAAAAAAGCCTTTACTACTTCAAATGTGCATCGTCGATGTCAAAACAAGATTGCTACAAGAGCTTCTAACCTCAACGAACTCCCTAACAATTCCAGTTCTCAAAGCTCATTGGTATGCAGCCCCGGTTTGTTCCCAGATACTTCTGCAGAAGTTAATTCCTCTGATAACTACGCAAGTAATTCCAAGGAAGACGACAAGTCTTTGAAGAAAAACTCAAGAAAACGTGCCAGAAAGAAATTTAGGAGGAGTAAGAAGAAGTCAAGTGACAGTGGCTCTACCGAACGTGATGTTCTTACTGAGGAATTTGTATGTCCAAGTTTGACTTCTGAAACCTGCAGCAGCAATGTTGGGGATAAGGAGGGCGTGGCAGAGTTTTTAACTTCTGATGATAGATTGATAAAATCTGATTGTGACAGAATTGAGATGAATGAGAATATCAAAGTTATGGAAGCACCTAACAGTAGTAACTCTTATCTTGATCAGGAAGCAATGTCAAAAGATTCTGCAGATATTATTCCAAGTTCTGCAGGAGAATGTGTCACGTTTGAATCCAAGAATCGGCTCAAAGGTAGGGGTTCTGAGCAAGTCATTGATAGAGAAATTAAGAACATTCAGCATGCTCAGCCATGCAGTTTTAATGATATACAAGACTCTTTAGTGCTAGATTCGGTTTCAGTTGGTTCCAGAAGTGATGGAAGTATAAACACAGATGATATAGGAAAACAGTCCAACAAGTCAAATTGCACAACCACTTCAGATTCTGGAGACGGATATTATTTTTGTCAAAACTTGACGAATGGTATTCACAATAACAGTGAACATATTGATGGGATTATGAACAGTGGTAAAAGTTGCATCAGTAATGATAAGAGAGTTAAGCAGAAGAGAGCTATGTCGAACAGTTCAGGTTTAAACAAATATGGGGGTGTTGGAATGTTGCACGGTCGAAAAGGGAAGGAAAACAGTCATTCTGTGTGGCAAAAAGTTCAGAAGAATAGTTCTGATGAATGTGGCGGTGATTTAAAGAAAGTAAACACTACATTGTCACAACTTGCTTCTACTGTGGAAAAGGATCCATCGGTTATCAAAGAATGTAATCCTGTTGGTGTGAACTGTGTATCAAAAACTGAGGATAAGAAACAAATGAAAAGTAAAATTGGTAAGAAATCTAAAGTTAAAATGGACTTGGTATCAAAAAAGGGACAGAGCAATTATTCCAGGAAGACTTTGCAATTTAACAGGTCTTTGTCAAATGATCAGGGGAAGGTTGGTGCTGAACAGAATGATGTGTTGCATATCTCAACTCAGGAAATTGATCAGCATGGACTGAACAATGACTCTGGATATAATTCAGATGTTCACTGCTTGATGGACGGGGTCAAGACCAATGGGGTTGAACATGTAACATCTGAAAAAATTCACAGTGCAGAATTTCATCTGGAAGAGTCAGATCCAAAAAATAGTGCCTGCCATACTGTTGCAAACACAAACAAGGAAAGTATAGATAGTGAGGATAGCTCATTAGTAATGCCAAGTGAGAATGTGAATCAATCAAATATGTCTGTGGAGCTGTCTCCAGATTCTTGCAATCTTGAAGGTGATGAGGTTGGTCAAACAGAGAAAGAAGTTTCTTCTGCAGACTACAATGCACAAAACCAGTACTCTGGAACCACCCTCTGGAAATGGATACCAGTTGGGAAAAAAGATACAGGGTTTGAAAAATCAGAATCTAATATTTCACCACCAGATTATTCTGATGCATCCTCTATGAGCAATATTAACCGTGAAAGCAGTGTTGAACCAGAAGTGGCCTCTTCTGAAAGTAAGGATTCTTCACTAAATGCAAGCAGAACATCAAATGGCGAGATTTACAACAATGTGTCCATTGTAGGTGAGGGTGAGAACCAAAAATTGGGTGACCAGGTTGCATTTACATTGACACAGCACAGGGTCAAGCAAGAAGTTTCTAATCACATGTTTAACGAAAGCATAAAACAAGAAATGTTAGAAAAGGATTCTTACAGAATATTCCAAGCTGTGAATGATGCATGTAGGGCACAACTAGCTTGTGAAGCGGTGCATGTGGCTACAGGTGGCCCAGTTGCAGAGTTTGAAAGACTACTTCATTATGGTAGTCCTGTGATTTGTAGTTCAGTTGATTCATTCAGTTGTTCAACCTGCTCACGCAACCATGCTGGTGGTGTCTCACTGTGCAGACACGAGATTCCTAACCTGTCTTTGGGATGCCTGTGGCAGTGGTATGAGAAACATGGTAGCTATGGATTAGAGATAAGTGCTCTGGATCATGAGAATCCAAAGAGACAAGTTGGTGATGGTGATTTTCCATTCCGCGCGTATTTTGTCCCTTCTTTATCAGCAGTTCAGCTGTTTAAGAACCATGAAAATCAATGTGTATATAGCAGTGACAAGCTTTCAGATTGTGAGGTTTCAGAGGCATGTCAAATGTTTGATACTTCAGAAAACTCATCTACTGCCACTGAACATTCAATATTTTCTGTTCTCTTTCCTCAGCCTCGTGATCAGGATGCAAGCATTGAAACACCAAAGGAGAATGCTTCTATCAGTAATGGATCTATTCCGTGTATCAACTCAATGTGCTCTGGTGATTTAGAACTTCTTTTTGAATATTTTGAATTTGAACAACCTCAACAAAGACAGCCTCTTTATGAGAAGTAAGATTTTTTCCTTTGTCATCAGACATAAGGGTTTTCAGTCTACCTATCTGTCTTATGTTTTCTGAAATAGATGATCCCTGGCATTTCGTGTGTTCCTTGACAGATTATATTATACTGACTAATATTAATAAGATCACAATAGACTTTGATCTTCTTTCTCTGTTGCATTTTTAATTTGATTTCGATCTTCTTTCAGAATACAAGAACTGGTTAGAGGAAATATACCAATCCAATCTTCAACATATGGGGACCCAACAAAACTGGATTCAATAAAGCTGCGAGATCTTCACCCATGCTCTTGGTAAGTGATCCTCATGTCAATTATACTAAGGAAAATGTGATTGCATCTTCCATATCAGATAACCCCAAGTTTATTTTTTTCTTGACTTAATTTGAAGTGATGTTTGAAATGGTAGCACTAAGAACACCTCATTTGCAGGTTCTCAGTTGCATGGTATCCTATTTACCGCATACCGGATGGCAACTTTCGTGCATCTTTTTTGACTTACCATTCACTTGGACATTTGGTTCGTAGAAGAACAGCTTCAGATTTGCCACCATCAGCTTCTTCCATAGTATCTCCAGCTGTCGGTCTTCAAAGCTACAATGTCCTGGTATGAATTATCTTCCATCTTATTCTTCCATGCATTCAAAATCAGAGCTTGATGTGTGATATGAACAGGGAGAGTGCTGGTTCAAGCTGAAGCACTCTGCAGAAGCAGCACAAATGGTGGGCTTAGACCCTTCTTTAGTCCTGAGAGAACGTTTGAAGACACTTGAGGAAACAGCATCTCTGATGGCAAGAGCTGTGGTCAACAAGGGAAACCTAACATGCACAAACAGACATCCTGATTACGAGTTTTTCTTGTCTAGGAGACGGTATTGACATCTCAGTTTTCTCCAAAAATAATCATGAGTAGTAGACCAGCTAGTTACAACTTACAAATGATTTTGGCTACATTCATCTCATAGGATATTACTTCAAATAGGATCTGAGTATTGCTGATGGTGTTGCATGAGTCTTCTATGTCCTTGTTCCTCAACATAAGTTCGCTTGTACATACATAGGTTTGTGCAGTACCATTTTTGTCTCCTCACTTTCGATTGTGGTTCTTGTCAGAGAGTGCAAGAAACAGTTGTATCGATTATGTGAGAGATGTTTGCAGTACTCTGTATCGTTGAGTTATGCCGCAAACAATACTATGATTAAATAGAAATATAATATAGTTTAGCAGTTTTAATACTTCAATAATAAATTCTAACAATTTATGGATTTGTTATAAATTTTCTATGCTAGTATTCTATTCTAAAAGTGATAAATTGTCAAGTAATTATTAAAATAATATAAAATAATAAATTCACTTTAACTTCAAAAAAAATATTGAAATGAAACTGTCTTTAAGTTTGTCGGCTTTCTAATTTGAGTATTTTGTTATTGCTTTTAACAAGTTATATTGTGCTGCTATGTACCTAGTAAATAAATTTAATTGTAATGTATTGATAGTGTAAATTTTTCATATATTATTATGTAATTACATTTGTTATTGATAGTGAATTTATTTATTTATGCAATAACTGTAAATACTTTTCAATTGATTAATAATATTATATGTAGCCAATAATAAGTTGCTATTTATTATAAAAGTGTGTTTGATATATGCTGAATTTAGATTCTCTATTGGTTCTTTTTCTATTTTTTTTTTTTCTTTAAAATAGATAATCATTAATTTTGAATTTTTAAAATATAATTAAATTATCTTTAAAATATTAAAACAGTGTATTTTTAATGTTTAATAAAAAACAATAAAAAAACTCGACATATACTGTGAAACAATATAAAAAGAATAACACAAGACAAATGTAACATCCCATTTAATAGTTTGTCAAACTACTAAACAAAATATCATATTATGATAAAGTAAGCAGATAGTCAGAAAAGCCACTCAGGAGTATAGTACAGTCATTCATCCCAAAAGAACCTGTTCTACTATTGTACTATTTTCTAAAACGCACTAAAGGAGAATAAACGTTATACATTCCAAAATGCTTTCCTTAACAACACAGATTAGAAAGTAAGGGAACATCAGAAGCCACAGATCAGGTCCGGTCCAAAGGAGGAGTTCCTTCACCTAAATTCTTTTCTGCTCACACCCAACGGCAAGTGATCATAGCAAAAGAAGAAATTCAAGGGCAAACATGGCAGGTAAGAAGGGTAAGCTAACAGCTCATATAGTAAGAAGTAAATTTTCATAAATATAATTACAAACAATTTTACACACATCATAGATTGAAAGCAAATCACTATTTCAAAACACACAAGTACCCGACTCTAACTCAATATCCGGATTATGTAAACAAATTGGAGCTCTTGGTAGCTTGCACCTGTGAAGGTTCCTAAACTCTGCAGAGTTTAGGCTCAAGGGGTTATCACCCAACCACTCCCAAGGTAA
>Ga0214545_1004879_pt1 | contig 24787 bp, 9 predicted proteins | sample CNSS4metaG_FD_160064 | JGI IMG/M metagenome (GOLD analysis project Ga0214545, IMG submission 160064) | Root nodule microbial communities from cowpea collected in UCLA plant growth center, Los Angeles, California, USA - CNSS4 | ecosystem: Host-associated > Plants > Roots > Nodule | place: USA...
TTTATATAATATATTTATTAAATATATAAAAATATATATATATATATATATATATATATATATATATATATATATATATATATATATTTTTAAGTGTGAGAATAAATATTTATAATTAGTTACCCAACAAATAACGTTAGACTCTAATATGAATAACATATTAATAAACGAATTTTAACTTTTACTTACAGAACTTATTTGTAACACAAATTTTCGTAATTTTATATTCGAAATGGAGGAGTAAATGATAAGGGGCATAAAAATAAAAATAAATTGTTTTACGGATTTATTGAATCATGATTTCTTAAAGAACCCATAAATTCATCCAATTTTCAAGGGGAGGATTGAACAGTGATTTCATGTTGTTCTCTTTTTTGTTGTACCCATTCCTGAAGTTCAGGCCCATTAAGAATAACGTGAAACCTTTCAAACATTTCACCTACGGTCTCTTGTAATTTTTTATCATGAAAAGCTCATTGATCGGGAACTCACAATTTGGCAACTCGCATTATTATCTCAGTTTTTGAACTAGCAACTTATCTATTGGATAACTTTGTTTGGTTTAATTAATTAACTTTAAGATGAAACGTTCGATTTCTTTCGCAGTTTTGTAACCATATTATAGATTAAAGATTACAAATATGAATTTCAGTTCCAAATTAACAGAATCGACCAAGATAAGCAATACATAAGAAAAGAAGAATCACACATTCATTGATGTTTTAACTCTAATTTAAAATTAACTTTGCTACAGAATCTTATTATAGATATAAAATCAAGTTTTTTGTTCTGTATATTATTTTGATCCTTTCATGTCCCAGTTATTATTCAAGCTCAGAGAAGATTCACATGGTGTGAGAACTTGACATCATGTCAACTGGGTTATCCAGGTAAATTACATAAGCAGAACATATCTCAGTAACTGTTACCTTACAATCTTAACATTTTCTTCAAGTTCATTGATTTGTCCATTCTTTAGCTTCATTTGACAAGATTATGAATATTGTCTGCATTAAAAATTCTCAGAATAACAATATTCAAGTAGAAACTGGTCTTCTACCAGTGATGATTATTTTGGGTATAAAGAGCTAAAAACAACTAATCCAAGTAGAGTTTTATTTCTTTTCATAGCAAAGATGTCAGAAAATATGCAACATGATGGAATTTGATGTTCACCTGATACAAAATCTTTTTCTCAGATATCAAGTCAAAGGGGACTCAGTTAAACAAAAAACATACAAAAAATTGCTTTCGTGAGGGGTCCTTGGCATGCTTCTTCATCCCCTCGAACCTACGGTTATGCTCATCTTTCCATTTTCTCATGTTTGATTCATTCCTGAAAATTTCAAGCTCGTTTTTTCCTCATCAATGCAGGCCTTTTGCCTAGAGCTGAAGTTGATTTGGATGAACATGTGAGCAACCCTCGCAGCAGAGCCAGAGCACCCAAACCCATGAAAGAGGCATACAGTGTTAATAACTTATCAGATGCCCTATTCGAATTCATCATTTCTGATAATATTGCAACCTGCAACCCACAAACAACCAATGTCTCATTGTTACTCACATCTATGGCTGGATCAAAGACTAATATTATTACACCTCTAACTTCAATGAAACAACCAAGTATCCTTGTCAAAAGTCACAACTTAGATATGATTTCTTAAGTACTGATTGTACCTTTTCTCTTTCTCAGAATTTCACCTTAACAATTTTTGTAATATAAAATATTATATTAAGAAGTAGACTTTAAACCTAACTCGATCTTGTAAAACTGATTTATAAGGTTAGGTTTGCGACCACTTATTTTCTGGAAAATTACCTTGTCTCCGAGGTGAGACTTTCAACTGATTGTATGAATTAATGCCACACACTCCAATTTTAATTCGAGAACTATCAAAGTTTTCTCCAAATTCTAACCAAAGTGTAATTTTGCAGTGTAATTAACACCTAAGCTAGTACCCTATAAAGCCACTGAATACATCTTGACCATAGTTTCAGATTAAAATCAAAATCTACCCTATAGAATTGCATTGCCTAAATTTTGCTTTCATTATATTTAGACAGGAAGCTATGTAATCGATTCAACATGATCTTACAGCTGCAAAAAGACAATTTTTTGTACTAGTAGAAAGTAATAATAACCAACAATAATAGCAGATCCCTGTAAACAAAGAATGCATTGGTTTTAATTTCTAATTGAATGGTTGATAGTAACTCCAAAGAGCTTTTTTAGATCCAAAGATCCAAACATCAGAAAAGACAATAATCCATTTTCTGTCTTCCCCAGAAGCATAATTTTTCATATTAACACAGGATCCATACAAACATGCAATCATATGAAGAAAACAAGTATTCTCTGCAAGGGAGAAAATTTGAAGAAGTAAAATAGGAATTAAAGGTGATAGAAAGGAAGAAAGAAAGATAATAGAGTTACCATTGAGGTAGAGGTAGAGACACCATACATCAAGCAAGTGGTGTTGAACCAAGGCTTGGAAGTGAGAATGGCAAAAAGGTTGAGAAGTGCAAGGGGCCATTGGAATAGAAGCTCAAGCCAAACAAGACCTACAAAAAAGTGTGGCTTTTCAGCCACAAGGTAATCACCATAGTCGTGGGTGTAGTGTTCCTTGAGTTGCACAAGAATTTCAGGGAAATAACTCAGAGGAAGACACGTTTGAGCATCAATGAGAGGAGCAGCCACTGCTATCACGAGGAAGAACAGGAACAGAATGGCGTCTACTAGCTTCAACACAACACCCATTTCTTGATTCGAGGATTTGAAGCCTCTGAGGGACACAGAATAAAGATTTGAGGATGAAGGAGATATTGGTTCTTACGAAAAAAGGGATCTTGGAGCCTGCAAATTCCCCAATTCCCCAACAATTTTGTTCTCCGTGTTATGATCTTCTATTTTATTAAAAAATATATATAAATAAAAATAAAGATTGCATTTCCTTTCCATTTTTAGAAATATTTGTAATTTTCTTAAAATAGACTGATGGGTTTTTTATTTGTTAAGGGGGTTGTTTGAAGTTTCAATGGCACATATGTAAGGTTTTCTACTTATCAAAGTTAAAATGAACATCTTATGATGTTAAAAATACTATTTTATAATTTGTAATATTTTTAATAATTTGTAATAAGTTTTTCTCAAGCAATACCATTAATGGTATTATGAAAATGGCTCGTGGTAAAAAAAGGGAAAAATATACAAAAATTGAATATCATATAGGTTATTTTTCTCCTTGACTTTGTGACAAATAGGCAAGTGTATCATAGGTTAAGGTATAATTATTGATTTAGTTTCCTAATTTTTTTTTGTTTGGTTTAATTTGGTCTGCTTATTATTTGTTGGTTCAATTTAGTTCTTCAATTATTTAAAAAGGTTCGATTTGGTATTCTCCATGAAGTTGGAGTTAACACCGTATTTGTACATATGATATGTGTCATGCCATGAAATTTTTTATTTTTTTATATTTTTATATATATATATATATATATATATATATATATATATATATATATATATATATATATAAACTGTCACATATCAGATTATCGTCGTGTCAAGTGACAGTGTACAGTTATGACATGTGGTAGTGGTAGTAGTTGTTTTCTTTGTTTAATTTAGTACCCCTATCTTTTTAAACGATCCAATTTTGTCATCTTTAATTTGAGATCAAATTAGTAGATAAGCTTAATTATAACTTATATATACATGTTAATTTTTTTTTTAAATTTATACATCAAATCACTACACTTAAATATTCAAATTATTTTATTCTTTACAAGTGTAAAACATTACAAGGGTAAAAATGAAAAAAATAAAATAATCCGAGTATTTAGGTGGAGTGATTTGATATATAAATTCAAAAACATTATTTTAACATGTATATATAAGTTGTAAATAAGCTTAATTACTAATTTGGTCTCAAATTGGAGATAACAAAATTGAATAATTTTAAAGAATAAGGGTACTAAATTGAACTAAAAATTTAAATATAGGTCTAAATTAAAAGCATCTACTACCACTATTACGACAGTAACCTGTCATATGACACAACGGTAATCTATCATATGACACGACGGTAACTTGACACGTAACAGTTTATATATTTAAAAATAAATTAAAAAAATTAAAAATTACACGGCTTGACACGTGTCATATACAAATACAATGTCAATTCCAACCTTACAAAGGAAATCAAATTGAGTTTTTCTAACTTATTAGATAACTAAATTGAACTAACAAATAAAAAAAAACGAAATTGAACTAAACCAACAAATTAAAGAACTAAATCAATAATTATATCTTAGATTAACATCAACAACTCTTGCTCTCCACAATCTACATATTAAATCATGAGAAGAAAAACAAAGGGTTTCTCTTCCTACACTATCATTTTTAAAGTAATCATTTTACTATTATTATTATTTTTTGAAAAAAAATAGAGTAATTTCTCTAAAATTTTTGGAATATTATTTCTGAATCAGGATTTTCACAATAAAACTTTTAGAACAAGACTTTGAAAATATATTTTTCAATATACATCAAATACATTATAAAAAAACTTTCTGGGATATGATTTTTAAAATAAGCTTATTGGAATATATATATATATATATATATATATATATATATATATATATTTAATATTTTTCTGAACGAACTTTTCATAAGATATAAAATATGTTACGGGTTCAGTTTTTTAGAACAAATTTAGCAGAAGATATACGATAGTTTTCTAAACAAGTTTTTTTTTTCTTAATGAGGTATATTTTTCCTTCTTGTTTTTAGTGGAGAATGAAGGTATAATTTACAATGTAATAATTGATAACAATAATATGGTGTAATAAAAGAAAAGATATTTTAATATTTGTCTTTTAGTATGAAAATATAGAAATTAATAATGATGGGTTTAAAGAAAAATCAACAACACTTTATAAAATATCACGAAATATTTCATCACCTTTCATGAGTAATAGAATTTTGTTTCTTGAATAATTTTCACACTTTTTTTATAGCATTTCTTCATTGTTATTAATCTATATAATTTAATCAAGTTTTATTCCGTACCAAATTTTTTAAAAGGTATAAAAAGTAAACCCAGTACATACTATCCAACATCCAGTACATATAAAAAAGTAAATCTTGCACTTTGTTTGACGATGGTGACTTGGTTTAAGAGAAATAAGAAATTTAAAAAGTGTCATTTTTTTACCTTTTATAATATATACTCAGTTACACTATTTTCATCCTACTTAGTTTTCTAATCAAATTTATTTAAATTATATTTATAATATAATTCAAAGTGAACACAAAAACTTATTATTCCATGTCTCTCTTGAAATTTGAAATTGTCACAATTTTATTCTTAAAAACATCTAAAAAAATTAAAAGAAAAAAGTATATTTAAATTATTTTGTATATCAATTTTTAAACAATTTAAGATTATTAAACATGTAAGAATTTATATGGGAAAAAGACAGATAGATAGAGTTAGGAGAAATTATCATCTCAAAATGTATTAACTTTGTGTTTGTCCTTATCATGAGTTCTAATCTTTTTTAAAAAGAATTGTTATCTGTAAAAAAAAAATTAATATTGTCTTGATTCCTATTTTAGTTCAATTTTGTTTAATTTGGTTTCTTTTTTTTTCTTTTTTTCGTGTTCAATTTGATCATGAGTTGTTAAATGAAGTGAAAGTGAGAATAAATTAAACAAATTTAACTAAAATATAGACTTATTTGAACATAATACAAACAATCATCCATGTAATATGAACAATGTCAGCCTATATATACTCTGTCGTTATCAATTTAAATGGTGTCAATGAAAATGACCAAAATAGTATTTAAACATTCTTTCTTTTACGAAATTGAACTTAGTTGCACAATTTTCCTTTATTTTTAAACATGCATGCAATCTTGTATCAATATAACCAGTAATAGTTTATGCCGAATTAAATTACAAAGAAGAAGATAAGGTAAACACATCATAGTTAACTGAATTAATTGTCACTTGTCAAGTAAAATTTTGATTTAATGACCTATTTTTTTACGTTTACATCCAAAAAATTATGAAGTTGGTCCTTCCGTTTTTTAATCTCGACATAGTTCTAACTTTTTAAAATTAATGCAATTTGATTGATTTGTGAAAAAAATTGATGCAATATGCTCCTTTCCGTTCAAAATTTAGAAATGAATTAAAATTTTTTTTATCAAATTTGAAGTTATATAAGGATGATTTGTTTTATTGGTATGATTAACATAATTCTAATATCAAATTTGATAAAAAAAATCTTTGATTTTTTTCACGAAATTTAATGAAAATAACCAAATTGTATTAAATTTTCAAAAATCAAGACCAAATTATGAATCAATTTAACATTTTTTTTATCAAAACAAGAACCAAACCAGTAATTAAGTCTAAAATTTTTACAAATTTAGTTATGTTGACAAAGAGAAAACTATGAAAGTTGTAAGTGAAAAAAAAAACAAAATGAAAGAGGTATTTAGGTCTATAACCACATGAGTAGTAATTTGAAGTTGCTTTCTCCAATTCATGAACAATTTTCTTCAAAACCTATTCATCACAGTGTGATCTTTCAAATCCCATCATTAATGTTAATTAGGACTTATATGACAAAACCCCCATGACTTGAGTGACAGAAACAAATGAACCACATGAAATGACTTAATTTATTTTAAAAGAAGTTTGGATTACCAGAATTCAAACCAGGTGAGAAATAAAAAAGAAACAAAAAGAAAATTAGGTACATCTTTGTCTCATCATCTATGTGCTCTTGACAGCAACTCAAATGACACCTCAATATCAAGACAAGAGCACCACTGACTAATCTGTACTCAACAATTAATGCATTAGTTTCTCTTCTCTTGTGTTATGCTGCTACTACTCAACCTTATACTTCTCTCCTTTGTTTTCATTTGCCCCTTATTCTTCTCATTGTAAAACCTTATTCTTGGTGATGCTGATTGAACAGAGCCTTGTTTCTTTCCATGGAAATTCACATGTGTGTAAACCTAACAACTCAATTGCCCCAAGAGAGTGAGATTTTCTCATCACACCCCCCAGTTGGAATGGTTGACTTTGAAGTTTCCTCATTTAACTTCATAACATAACTCTATGTAATGTACAGTTCAGAAGTCAATGATGGGCTCCCCAACATTCAAATTTCTTTCCACTTTCCATGGTAGGTCGAAAAGTTTAGCAGTTATGAACTTGAAGATCTTGTTCACGTTGATGTTGTAGGTTGCACTGGAAAAGAACAAGGCAGCATTCAGAGCCTTTGCATATGTTCTTGCCTGTTCAATGTCACAACATCACAAACATCAAATCTTATCTTCAAAACCAGACACTTTTTTTCTATTTTGGAGAGGCTTACACAGCATTCCAACATGTCTTGCTTAACAAATAAATAGGTATGGGAACATGGTTGGTCTTGTCTGCCCTAAGACTCCATGAATCATCAAACATGTAATGCCTTATAATTTAAGATGGGGTCCATGATCATTAACTTCACTATGATTTATGCAGATGATGATTAACACTATCTTTAACATGCCTATACCCTATTCAAAAATTAGCAGTGTCTGCAAAGTAAAAGTGTTTGGAAACAAGGAGTCTTTTTATATGCTGTCTGCAGTGATTCCATCAATCTCAACAACAATCATTAAAACTATCAATTTTTCTGATTTTGTAGTGATGTTGTGTCACAAAACAACACATAATACTTCTTCGGATCTGGAGGTTCTGTTTTAGTAGATCTAAGAACATGCAGAGATGGTACTTAAACTGCATTTTTATTGTTGAAAATGGAACTCTTACCTCACTAGCAATGGTCCATTGGATATCAATAGGGAGCTGGATAAAATCATCAAACTTGGTTCCTATCAACACTGGTATTGCTGTCTACAAAAATCAAGGATAAAGAACTGTAAAATCCCACTCCTCTGTATCCACATGCATACAATTTTATGCTTTCTGGGCCAAAAGAAAAAAACATACCTGATTCCATTTCCTGGCTTCTTTGTACCATCCAAGAACACTGAAATCATTAATCATTCACCCCCCAAAAAAACGGTGAAAATTCATCTGATATTAGCAATCTGAAAAGGCTTTCGCCAAAATTAATCCAAAACAATATAACAAAGAAGGTACCTGTTTAATGTGCATCGACTTGTTAGATCAAACATAATCAAAATCGCCACAGAATCCGTGCAAGCCTTCGGAATTCGATCTTCTGTTTTTCCATCACCTGAATGGAAAACAACCAAATATTAAAATATAAATTGATCTTTCTTTTTGGCCATATCCATAACCATGAGTTATCACAAATTCATCAAAAACAATACGTGCTCTTCTCTTTGTCTATATATATATACATGTATATATATCTCTACCTTGTACTTCCCAGATACAGTACGAGATGCGAACCCCTTTAACGACCAGTGTTTTGTCCATCTGATTTAACCCTTCCATCTTGCTACCTTGCTTCTCCTTTTCATCCCCAACATATTTCACCTGAAAACCACATTCAAACAAAAGGAAAATACGAACAGTAAATAAAAACAATTTTTTGACTCAACCCATTTCAGGTTAAACGCAACAGAACCTAAAAATAAAAAGAAAAATATCCATGTTGGCTCAATTACTATATACAAACCAAAAAGCTGGTTTTTCCAATTTGGCAATCTCCCAACAAGCTGATCTTCAAGGAGACCAAATCAGAATCCAAATCATGGGTTTGAAACATCGCCGGCGGCGTGACATCCATCTCTTCACGAGCAATTTCGCCGGATGATTCCGCCGGCGGGGGCGGCTGCGGAGAGGGTAATGCTGGAGTCAGCATGCTGTATGTGTTGTTGGTCTTCCTCCCGGAACAGAGCAGGATGCGGTGGAGGACGCGGAGGATGCACCGCCGTAGCAGGGAAACGCGGTGGTGGAAGCGTCGCCTTATGGTTGTGGAGTTGTGGAGTTTGGTGGCTAACTGGGGCATGTTTTGTTTTGATCTTCCCTTTTTTTTTTCGGAGGAAATAATGAAAATTTGAAGAAGTGTTTTTGTGTCGTGTTTGGAATGAAATGTTGATGACGACGACGAGGAACTACGACGGATGGCCTCAAGTGCAACCACTGAGCCTCTCAGCCATGAAAATGAAAAGTGAGGTTGTGTGTTGTCTCATATTTTTGAATGCTGAGGGTACTTTCGGTTTTTCGCCCTCACCTCTCCCTATGTTCTTGATTTTGTGAAGGGTTTTCACTTTTTCAGTTACATCTTTCAACGACTTTTGTGCTATCAGCAACACTACTTTAACGCCACGGTTGACCGTTAAAATATGAACACTGTCCTTTCATTCCACAATTTTAAATGTGGCTACAGTTTTCCTCATTTTAAGACACCAAATATAAATCTAGATTTTGCTTCCATAATTTTAGTTATACATCATAAAATGTTATATTTTTATGATTTATTTATGTATAACATCACTACTTTTTATCTTTCTAATTTTATGAATAATAATTTAATGATCTTTCCGTGTGTGTAGTGATTTAATAATAATTCAATAATTTATTGAAGAATCTTTTTGCCTTAGCCTTGTTTCAATTCTTATTAGTATTAACTTCGATTAACTAAGAATATTGATTGGTGAATAGTGAGGGTTCTATAAAAATCTTCTTCCTTTTGTGTATGTCTCAAGTTTGGTGAATAAAAAGGGGCTTTCGAGAAACAAGACAACATTATCAACCACGTGTTGCTCAGGAAAACATGTGTTCAATGGTCCCATTTGATGAATCATTTTCTAATGTGTACCTCACCAGCGACAAACCCATGTAGTGAAATCACCAAATCATTCAATGCAATTTTGGAGATTTCATACTCGGAGATTCGTGACATGAGAATTATGCGCACAGACAAAACAAGAACTTACTTTATTTTTCTTCTTAAACCAAAATCTTGGATGACAAGGATGAAGGGTTACTAAGAATATTTGTATTGTGGTGAGATCTTATAAGATAAAGACAAATTCATAAGTGGATTTAAATTTTACCTTATATCGATTTTGTAAAATTTAGTTAGATTCAAGTCAATTTCTTAACAATTAAGAATGTAAACAATTTACATGAGGTTACAATAACTCTTGAAGCCCTTGCTGAATTTTGCTTAAAAACAAACTCACTTTTAAGAGGACCACCAAAAGGTTGGAAAATGAAATAATGTTCAATGATGAGAATTGTGGTGAGGGTATTCCTTTTCTTCACAAGCTTTTTCCAAACAAAGGTACAACAAACTAAAGCATGATTTTTGTTCTTTTTTCAAACAATGTTGTGGTGACAGTCTTGCTGTCACAATTTCCTAGCAAGGAAGGAAGGAATTTACCTTCACTGGTGTAGACTAATTTGTGCCAACACTATATGACTAAGGTAGCCAAAAAGAGAAAAAAGAAAAAGATAAATGAGAGAGGGTTGGTTAACTAGATGGCTGATGAAACAGAAGGATCCTCCAAGCTTTGGCTGTGTCTTCGTTTCTTGTTATCCCTAAGAATCTCTTTGACTTCTGATTCCCTTTTATCTACAAACACCATCCATTTCTTGAGGCTAGGAGTTCTGCTTGGACGTCTAGATCTTCTCACTGGCTGGATTTCCTCATCAATTTTCTCAGATTCTGGGATGAATTTGTTATATTGGCAGAAGATTCTGGCAAAGAAAATTGTCAGGGTAATGAAACATGCAATGCCACATATAAGAAAGAGGCCCCAGAAGCTTGTCAGAGCTAGTTTGTTTGAATCAACATCCACGGTTGTACACTCCTTTTTGTTAAGCCATTTGTCATGAATCCTTTGCAGGTCACCACTCTCTGAGAGTTGAAGAATGGCAGTTGAGAGGTCAACAGCAAGAGGAGAGTCCCTCTGGAATGCCTGTTGTCAGGGTAACATCAAGTCAAAACAGACAATACCTCAATACAGACAATACCTCAGATACAGTGATTAACCCTATCGCTGTTATTTCAAGGTACGGACAATATCTCATATGCATTGATTAACCCTATGATACTATTTCAAGGTTGGAACACTTATCTATTTTCAAAACTACAAAAGTAGTGTGCAGTAGATTTAAATGATACTCACAAATCCCCAGCCACTTTTAGTGAACTCCTGGCCAACAGTTCTGAACTTACACTGAGTGCTGGACATCAAGAACTCAATGTAGGGAAGCTCGTCAACAACTGCCACAACCCCTCCAGCCTCAGGGCCACGCTGAAGGGCATCAATATAATCCTCCATGTTTTTCAATGTAACTATTCTTGATTCAGCTATGTTGAGGTCATCTACAAGATACTTGCGTGCAAATGAACCATCTTGAATTCCAATCGGTTGTGTACTTGAGATCAAGCTATCAATTCCTTCAATTTGAGATGACAGTTGCCGCACAGTGAGGATAGAGGTCAAGCTAGCTGTGTAGCTTGAATTTATGATCAACACCACAAAGAGCCATATGATTAGCACCAATCGTCCAAGTCCACTCACAGTGTTCTCCCCTGTGTCAAGTCAACGAATTTCATCATGTACAATACAAAACAACAACTGTTGCAGGTAAAAATTGAAGAGGGTGTGAAAGAGAAAAACATACTGTGTGAGAAGAACATTGTTGAGAAACTAAACCTGCAAAAGAGGAAGGAATTCATCTTAGTAAAAATATTTTACTGTATGATAAAGTAATGCAATTACCTCTAATCTATGATCATCACAAAGGGGCTTTTGTGATCCACGAAAAGATTCAGAAAAAGGCTTTCAAATGGGCAGAACATACTCACCAAAACACTGTTATAAGTTGTTTCCTCGGTGAGCCCCGGAACTCAGGATTGAGCCTGTGCTCAAGAATCCATACAACACTTCCAACAAAAAGAAAGAAAGCACCGGTGACACACCACATTTGAGTAGTGAATGGCTGAAGGAAAGACCAAGGGCTTGATTTCTGCTCCTTAAAAGGAACAACAACAACAAGCCCTGATGGCATGAAAGGTTGAGTAAAATCCACAATCCTTGTCCTATTTGTCACAATTGTCACATCTCCAACTACTGCATCAAAGTTCTGAACAAGTAAAGGACACCAAATTAGCAAAACTATCAGAATTTGAAAACCATAGAGGATCAGCTTCACACATTACTGCTGCTTACAGTCCTTTCTAGACCATAGTGAATTATCAAGGGTTAAATATGCTTCAGTTTCTAAACTTAGATATAAAGTTGGAATTCGGTCATGTCTCAAAGTTAGATATATATATTTATTTTCAAAATTTAGGACCAAAATGTATCAAGTTTAGAAAAAAATGAATTTTAATTTCACATCAAATTTAGGGGATCAAAAACATATTTAACCAAATTATCAATGATAAAAATATAAGATTTAGAAACTCACATTTTGTGCAACTTGTTCCACAAGCTCGTTGTAGCTAGGATTCCTTACACCATTTCCAAATAACATGTATTTTCGTGGAACGGGGTAAGGCAACAATTTCAAGGCTGCTTCAAAAACGTCAATGCAATAGCCTTGTACCCCTGGAGGGTTCTTGTCCTTAGAAACAAAGTCCTTGTAGCTCACTCTATTAGGAACTGCTATCCTAAGTGGTTGTCCATTGTTGGGAAACACCCACCCTCTTGGTGTAGTTGTAATCTCTCCAGGCCATATCACACTGTAAAGTTGTTGATTTCTCAGCAAAGATGTGTTTGATGAATTTTTCAGATATAAAGTTTCAGGAGCTATAACTGACAGGCCAGAATGATTAGACCAATAACCAATTCTACGGGATCCACCACCACCAATATTGAGAATTTCATATGCTGGATCAACTAAATTCTTCTCCATGTCAAACTCAATTTCACCACTCACACCAGTGAAGTTCATTCCCAAAATTGTCTGGAGAAACTGTGGACCACCATCAAACGTACGAAGTGAAGCTAAATGCAACATGCTTCCATTTGTGTCTTGCAACTTAGGGTCACTAGAGAAAGAAATGTTTCCACCTTCATTGAGATAAGCATCAAGAGCACGAGCTGCTAACCAAACAGAATCATAAGCATAAAACGCATAAGAATTGAAGCTTACAGTTTCTTTGGCTCTCTGGCTTTTCAAGCTGGAGAGAAGATTCTTCTTGAGATCAGAATCAGGAATGTGATGACGAAAAGCCACAATCCCTTGTAAGAGATTCATTGTGTCAGGATCAGGTAACTCTGAAGAATCCAGCACTGAATGAAGCCAATCTGTTGCAATCCAAACATAGCCACTTCCCATCATTCCAAGCTTCTTGGCAATAGAGAAAATTGCTAAACCAGTATCAGGATTCACATGCAGAACATAGACCCGTGATTCCATCAAGTTCACTTCATTCAACAAGTCACTGATATCACTTTCTGATGCCCCAGGTGAAAACGCAGCCTTGTAAGAGATCTTGGAACGTTTCTTTGACAGTGCATCACCCAATACAGAAACTCCATTCCTGCCATTGTCATCATCTACATAGATTGCAATTACCTCCCTCCATCTGTGATAATTAATAAAGGCTGAAACTGCATACATCTGAAAATAATCATTCTGAGTAGTGCGAATGAAATAAGGGTACTGTAGAGAAGATAGAGTGGGGTCAGTAGCCCCAAACGACAGAAGAGGTACATGGAGTTCATTAACAACATGAGAGATTATATGAGCTATTCCAGATGACAGTGGACCAACAACAGCAACCACATCATTCTCCATCAACTGCAGAGCTACATCATCAACAAGATTAATCAAGCCCTTCCCCAAAGAGAGGACAAAAAAGTGTTGAGATTAAAGTTAAGTAAAACCAATAGGTGAAAGAGATAGCTGCTGAAATTTCAAGCTTTGGCAATGGCAGATACCTTCCATTGTTCCAAGAAACGCACTGCAATTTGTGCTGTGCAAAATGACTTGCAGGTCAATGCCAGGGAGAATGCTCGTGCTAGAATTAACATCTTTAACAGCAGCCAAAATTGCAGGTAAAGCAGATCTTCCAATGACAGAATCCGCAGGAAAGAGGGCTCCGAATTTCACAACCTTCGGTCTTGAAGAAACAGAGGAATCCACACTGGTAGGTGAAGAAGGTTCTTTCCTCCCCACAATTTCTAAGGGAATCCACAAGCACAAAACCAAGAGGAACAGTGATCTTCCCGTAACCATGCTTCCAAGAGGACCTTCCTTCAAAGTTTGCAACTTTCGGCTTCGGTTCTTCGGTTTATACCACCATTCTGCTCAGAGAACTAAGCACACCAGTCATGTGCCAAACCCATTTCAGGAACAGCACAAAAAATGAATATAAGTAAGCACCGTCGTAGTTGAAACAGCAAGGAAAAACAGCTCATGCTCCATGAACTCAAAGATTCTATCTATATTTTTGGTGCTTGAGCCTAGAAAAGACTAGGATTCCGCACTCAAAAAGAAAAATTCCATGTTCATACTTTTTGTGATTCTAAATATGCATGAGTGAACCACAAATCACAGTAATCCAATCATACCCAGAAATTCCAAAAGATAAGCCACTGAAACCATATAATAAAGGTTGGTGCTTTGGAGAAGTTAAACCCACATGTTTGATTTATTCATTAATAAATGATAATGATATAAAACAAAAACCAATATAATATGTCTCAGAAACCTAGATAACACGTTAGGAAGAAGAGAATATCAGAGGTTACCTCAACACCAGACTTGAAGAGATAAAAAAGCTTAGAACAGCGCTGTTCTGAAACATTGGAACATGACCAGCTGAAGAGGGAAGTTACTGTGCCTTAGGTTCAAGAAAAGAATCATTCACTCGCTTTCAAGCATATTCATTTCAAATGTCGTGGTGATTGAAGAGATTTTTTAAGATCCGCAATGGAACCAACGTGTTCATTTATTTTCCAGTTCTTGTAACTAATGAAAAAAATAAATAAGACAAATTTTTTTTAGAATTAAAATACTTGGATAATAGCATGAACACTACGTTGTCTCTCCTTTTTTTGGTTGATATTTTGCATCAACAATTCCTACCAAACAAAAGGATGGGACTTCTACGTACACACTGCTTATTCCGTTAAGAAGGAAAAATGAAAATACTCAGAAAGTGTGAACTATATTAAAAGTTTTAAAAAGTAATATTTAAAAAAAATAAAAGGGTTTAACAAAATATCATAACGGAGCTGTGAATGCAGACAAAGCAATAGCCATAGCCATCATTGGAGGACGAAAGACAGAGAAAGACTGGTTTGGTTGGAAATACAGTTAAAAAAGTAGGTATTATAAACGAAAATATTACTTAAAAAATGTAGTCACCATTGCGATTAATTTTTTTGGTACCTAATTAAAACTATCAATTCAAATTAACACAATATATTTTACTAATTATGTATTTTATTAAATATTTTACTATAACTTCATCTGTTACAAACCATGTGCCCCAGAACAAATTAATCTGCTAATTATTTAATTACAATCTGAGTATAACATTTATTCTCTTACATTGATGCAATAATTTGTTTAAAAGATATATCTGTTCCCTAATTTATTAATGGGGTCTGATAATGACAGTTTAGACTTTAAAACTATCTAAATATGCCATATAATACAAGAAAGTGAGTTGATAATATGGAAAAATGCATTATACGGTTAACACATGAATTAATACTTTCAACGCTCATTGCTGCTGCTAATAATTAATAGATATAATATTTATGATGGTTATTTATTATAATACAATTATTAACGATTAAATTTTGTTGTTATTTAAAATGTTAAATTAGCATAATTTTTTTTAATGTGTTTAGTTATCTCCGCCGACAGCCGTACATCATTTTTTTTCATAAATTTGTCATTAATTTAACTTTTTTTTTTCTTAATTACTTAATCATTACTCGAATTTCTTTAATTGACTTATAATTGGGATTAATCTTGATGCAATAGATTAACACAAACCCGTAAATGGAATAAAAAGTAAAAAAAACAAAAAATCGCAATTAAAAACGAAAGAGTAAAGGCTGAAAATGAAAACTCTGAATCAAGTTTGAATGTGAAAGCTTTGAGTGGTAGTTCTACATTAATAAAGCTTCTTTTTTTTCTTTTTTGGGGTAAAGTTACACAATAAAGTTGAAATGGTGACATGAAAGAGATTTATGTGAAATGCATTAACAAAGTGGCGAACCAGAAACTCCGAAAAAGAGAAAATACATTAAATACGAAAAGGATTTATATGCTTTTCTTTCACAGTTCTCATTTTGTTTATTTGTTTTTTCTTGCATTAAATATATTTTTATATCTTAAGTTTTAATAAAATTTGAAATTAGTCTATTTTCATCAATTTAGTTTTCATTTTAAAAAATGTGTAAATTTAGTTTTTTTAACCAAATTTTATTAAATTTATCTGACGTTTCAAAGACATTTCATAATAGTATTTAAATTGTTTATACTATTTGACACATTTTCGTTTTAATATTAACTCAAATATTATCATAAAATATGTTTAAAATGTCAAATAAACTTAACAAATTTTAGTAAAAAAGACTGAATTTATATATTTTTGAAAATAAAAAATTAAATTAGTATAAAATTTTAAAGAGGGTCTAATTCTAAAATTCACTTAAAAATAAAAGTACTAAAAATATATTTAATTTTTTTTCTTTGACGGACTGTGTGAATTTGTTGAATTGTGATTTATGAAGATGAATTTAGAATTTCATGTGTGGCTTTATATCTTTTAATATTACAGAGGAAAGTTTTTATATTAATTTTTTGACCAAGGGACAGTGTAAGGTATGGTGAATAAATGATTCGTACTCACCAATATTAAAAGACACGTGATGGGTCCTGTTCTATTTTTCTCTCTCCTTCTCACTAAGTCAAAGCCTTATCCCAATTGGCCAATATTTTTTTTTAATTTGTTTTCTTTGTTTTTTCTATCTTCACTCCCTCTATTTCCTATTATTTATCACATATAGCATAAAAAGCTTTGAGATGTGTTTGATTTCTCGTTGTAAACGTGAAAAAAGTGGTGAAAAGAAGAAAAAACAAACTAGTTAACCACTAAAAAAGAAAAAGATTTGTTAAGAATAGTTTAGTAGGTTGAGAAGTGAAAAAAGATAATAATATTAGACAAGTTAGTTTCATAAATATAAAATAAAGATTTTAATTGCTTTTGGATCTATGCCACTTTTCGATAACATGTTTCTGTTTCGAGTGTTTAAAAAGAAATAAAGTAAACTATATTTTTAATAATTAAACTAAACTGTAAAAATAATTTCTCTATTAAATTGTAAAATAGTCTAGATAAGTTGAATTGAACACTTTATATTCTTTTAACCGATTTAATTGAATGGTTATTTGAACTATATCAAACTGTTTTAAAACAATAAATAGTTGCTTTTATTAGAAATGGAATGTTTTGTGTCGAATGTTTAATAAAATAAAATATGTAATTTGTTGATATATGAGTAGAATTATAAATACTGATAAAGAAAGAGTATATTACTAATAAAAAGTAAAGACAATACCAAAGCGAAAAAGAGAATAAAAAAATGAGAATATAAATACAAGTATTGAAATAGTGAGTTAAAAAAAAAAAAGGTTTCTATATATAAATTTATGAAGCCCTATCTTTCAAAGTGGCCAAAGTTCGATAGGTTTAAAACAAACTTTTAAAAAAATAGGTATTTTATTTAAAATTTATTTTTAAGTTTTTTTAAATACAAAATTATTTATTAAATTGTCATAATTACTTTTATTTAACATTTTTTTTCAATAAATAATAAGGCTAATATATTTAATCATTAGTAAGATATTGTTGATTTTGAATAAGTTTTTATTATCTTTAGTTTTGATAAACTTCGGAATGACAAAAATACTCGTGTTTACATGTATTTGTGCGAATAAAATTTGTGACGGATAGTTGATACCTATGGGTATTTATTACTCATGGGTAGCAAGTATTGTTTTAATACCCATTTATAAATGGATCGGGTGCAGGTATCATACTTTTCGTACATGTGGACATTTGTTACCCACCAAAAATTAAAATTAAAATTTAATTTGTTTTTTATTAAGCTAAATTTAATTAAAATTATATTTTATTAGATTAAATTTAATTAAAATTATATTTTAATTTATACTTAATTTAATTTATATTTCATTTTATAATTTTCTATGTAATTTCATTTAAATTTTATTTTAAAAATTTACAAATATCTTTATTTAAATATTTGAGGGTATCCTATGGTATCCGTGGATTTTAAAATATCCACGTGTATTTTTTAAGTGGTTACCCGGCGAGTAAATGGCAGGTAGTAGATGAATTTTTTTGTTACGGGTTGGGTTATGAGTAAGCATTATTCATGCTCGACCGACTTGTTGTCATCCCTGCTTTCAACTGAAGCAATTGGCATTGCTAACGTTATTCTATAAGTTATATATGCATTTGAAAAAAGATTTTTTTTTATATAATTAAAAATATCAATTGGCTTATTATTTTCCAAACCTGAAATTTCTATTAAGATATTTAATTCTTAAGATAAATTAAATCTATCAATATCTAGCAAACAATCGAGTTTTAAAGATTTTTTGAGGTTTAGGTTTTTTTTTTTCAAAAATGTACACGCTAGTGACTTTAATTTTTTCAAACTAAATAAAAAACCAAAAATATCTTCATATTTTTAAATAGTTCAAATCTAGTTTGAGGTGTAGTAATTGTTTTATCTAATATATAAAAAGTAATCAATTCTAAATGATTCTTGAAGAGATTTTATAATTTCATTCTCAATGTTTTCATCAAATTGTTTCTCTCTGCGTCTAATACGTTTTTCACGAAACTTAAGTTTTATATTCATTTCAAAAGTAATTTTCTTGGCAGAAATCAATGCATTTTCAAACTAATTTTCTCTGTATTCTTTACAAAAAATGAAAGAAGAAATTTTAATTGTTCAGTAGCTTTATTAATGCACATATTTTTTGATTGAAAATTCATAAAATGATAGAAGTTTTTTTTTTGTCTAAACTTGAATTATCTTTTTGCATAGAATATAACTTTGAATTATGTTCAAATTAATCTATTATCCACCAAAAGACCGAACCATAATCTAATTAATAGTTTCATAGAACAATTTCAATTCTTTGTCAAGATATATGCAAAATAGTTCTTGAAACTCGTAAATAAAAAAGTACCGAAAATTAAAATTGGGCAGAAGAATTGCATTTCTAATTCTAATAAAAATTCAAAACTGAATAAAAACAACAACAACACAAATAGAAGGAAAAAATATACTAACCAGAAATAATGATGAAAAAATTGGTACACATGGACAATATAAGATTCAAGGAATGTAATCTACCAAAATCTTAAAAAAATGACTCTTAAAAGAGTAAAAAGGAAGGAGGGGCAAAAAAAGTCATAAAGAAATCAAAAGACAAAAGAATAAAATAGAATTCAGATCGATTATAAGAGAATAAAAATAATTAATCATTTTCTTTTTCGTAAACAAAATTATAATTTACTTTTAACTCATTAATTATCATTTTTAATACCAATAAAAATTAATAGACACTAATGATAATTTAATTAAAATTTATTTTCAAATATAAATTTATAATTAATTTAATAGAATTATATTAGTAATAAATATTTTTTGGAGGACTTTTTTTTTCTTAAACATAATTTTATAATTAATTTAATAAAAATATATTAGTACAAAATAAAATTGAGGTCTAGTAATTTACTTATTTTTTCTTTAGATAAAATTATATAATCTTATTTTGTCTTTAGATAAAATTATATAATCTTGTGATTATATTGGAAATGAATAATATATTAGAGTGACGATAAAAGATAAGTGAGTTATTTGGTTTTATCTTTAAATTATTATTGATTAATTTTATAATTATAACTTATTTGTAATATATTTAAATTATATAGTTTATATTATATATATGGGATGAAGGTAAGATCACAAGCCTCCAATCATGGAATCCAATATTATTAAATAGTTTTTAGGTGAATAATTTATTAGTATAACTCGACCTTGTGCTCAAGTTTGAAGTAATTTAGTATGACGTTAGTTATATTATATATGTATCATTGTCAAGTTATTTGTAGAAACATATTTATTTGAATTCAATGATTTGATATGCTATAATTTATGAGCAATCATATGTGATTCATCATTGAATGTTTTTAATGAAGATATTTTACGAATCATAGAACAAGAATTATTATAGGTTGTCAACATTTGGTTTCTCGCGAATTGTTTTAAAATGTCATATCACTTAAGATAGTAATTGAAAAGTGTGAGCTTTACACATATAGGTGTGTCATTTTGTTTTGAAACTTTTTCACTTCTTTATTCATATAAAATCTTTGATTTATCAATTCTTCACAATTTCATGCTTTTGTTTTCTTTAAGGATTTCGTACCATCGTTGTTCAAGATGGAATCAAAGTGAACCCGCATTGATGTGCATAGTGTGCATGACCACCCTAAGTATTCTTCCATTGCCCATTAGAGGAAGTGAAACTTCTCCAACAAAATATAACAAAAATAGTTACAAAAATTCTAATAACACTAATTAAATTAAATTTTTATCTTATTTAAACCTTAAATGTTAATGTTAATTATTATTAATTTAATGGATTAAATATGTTTTTTAATCATTAAATTTTTATGCAAAATTGAAATTTATTTTTGTCCAAAATTTGAATACAATTTTATCGCTAAATTTTAAAAGTGAATAAATATAATTGCAGTTCATCTAATTACAATTCATCTAGTACTTCATTCAATTGCACAATTAATACATAGATTGGAACTTCAACAAAATAAAAATAATAAGTTTCACTTGCCTCGAGTAAAAAATTAACATAAAAAGTCATAACACATCATCATGATCACAAATAAACTAAGATTTACAATGAGCTATTTTGAGTCATGTACATGAACAAGAAAATTACATATAACATCAAAACAAAATACTAACTCAAAAAAAGGAGCAAAAATGAACTTACTCTATTTTAAATTATAGTCATTTGGATGTGTAGACCTCTCTGCATCGATCCCTCCTACCGTCTTTAATTTTTAAATAAATGAAGGATTCAGTCAAAGATACAGAGAGAAGACATAAAAAAGTTTTAAGAATTTTTTTTTAGAAAAATGATAATTTTTATAAAATAAAATTCAATTAATATAGAAATTTGATTTGTAATATAACGTTTTAAAAATAAAATAATGGAGTATATTTTTTAAAAACTACCAGTACTTTTTATTATTTTCTTTGATCTTTAAAAACTACAACATTAAACACCCAAATCAAATTATCATAATTTTGCACAAGAAAATTGGAAAAGATAAAATATCTTAGCCTCAAACTTTCTGACTCAACAATTGACTAACCTAAATGCCTTATACAAGAATTTGAAAGTCTCTAAAGGAATATTTAATAAGATGAAACTTTTAAATTTATAAGTTGAGATATAGCTTTTATTGAAAAAAATTGTCCTAATAAGATATGTGTAAGGAACAAAAGAAGGTTCATGCATCTATGATACTTCCACTCAAATCAGTAAAATAATAAAAAAATATAAATTAATATAAAAAACAATGAAAACTATAAATAAGTGTATCTTAAAGAATTGTTACAATTAATATCTTATTAGAATTGTAGTAGAAAAATAAGTACATCTTTAAATTTTTATATTATTTCTTATTAATTCATTAATAAATAACTAATTTATCGATGATTTGAGTTATATTTTAAATAGTTCGAATACAAATAAATACTTTGCTTCCTATAATTTAATTTGTATTTAAGAGTTACAGTTAATTACATGTTCAACAAGATCAAACACGCAAGAACTTTATAATATTAATAGAATTTTTCATATTTTGTGAGTTTCTTTTTGCAAATTTATTATAAAATTTTATAATAAAATATTTTTTATTATTTTTCTATGAATTTTAGTTGGTAAACAATTTTTTTATAAATAATTATTTCTTACAAAATTATAAAATTCATGAATATTTTTTATAAATTTATTTGCGAAAAATATTTTATACAGAATATTTTGCTAAAAAATTAGTAATAAATTCTTAAAAAGTCATTATTCATACAAATTTTGCAAGTTTTTTTCTAAAATTTATAAGTATTTTTTGAAAATAAAAATTTAAAAATTGACAAAAAATACTTATTGTTTTAGAAGTACAAACAATAGCCAAAAAAAATCTACATGAAAGAAAGGAAAAAATATATATAGAGAGAATATATTCTCATCCAGCATAGCTTGGTGTGCTCCCAAATTTTCAAATAAAATGAAAGGGCAATTAAATTTTACAACAGAACAATCATAATAAAATTAAGGTTTAATTAGGATGATGCTCATTTTTGTTTGAATATGTCAGTTTGTTTTTATAAAAATATCAATTGTGTCTCAACTTTTGAAAAAAATACATCAATTAGGTTTTTTTAAGAAAAAAAATTATTAACATGATTAACGGGGTGTCACGTGTTGGTCTATGATTTTTTTTTTTTTGAATTTTTTAAATTTTTTTGAATTTTGTTTTTTGTTTTTTGTTAATTCATGTTTTGTTATTATAATTTTTGCCATTAAATTTTAATATAAATATCAATATAAAATTTATATAAATAATAAATTTTGTCTAAAAAAATATAATATTTTTTTACTTTGAAAAAAGATTTAAGACTAAATTAAATAAAAAAGATACGTGAAAACTAAATTGAAATAAATAAAGACTAAATTAAAATTAAATAGACACTTGGTTGTCACACCGAAACGTGACAAAAAATATAATTTAAAAACGAAATTTAAAAAAATTCAAAAATAAAAGAATTAGTAATTAAAAAAATGAAAAATATCATAAACCGATACGTAATATAGCGTTTAACGCGTTAATAATTTTTTTATATGAAAAAACCTAATTGAGTCAATTCTTTTTAATTAGAACACAATTATACCTTCTTAAAAATGATACCAAACTTATTCATCTAGACAAATATCAATGCCATCCGATTAATTATGGTTTTTTATCGGCAAATAATAAAATTAATAGTTAGTTGACATTATTTTCACCTATTGGAAGGAGTGTGAACGAGTGAGATGTGTTTTGTGCATATCCTTAGATATTTAGCTTCAGATTTTATTCTTCGGAGTTTTGAGTTCGTAGAAACCAGTTTTGGCTGCAATTCTTAAATTGTTCTGACAATGGATCATGTGCACGTGGGACCTCCACTCAGTCATTGTCTTTCACAATGTTACCTATTGGACTGTTTTCTTTTACATGTTTCTGTAAAGAGATTTTTTTTTTCTCTTCACCTTCAAAAGAAAACATGGTAACAGCCATCAAGATTAATCAATTTACATGCGTATAAGTAAAATAATAATAGTTATGAATGTGATACCCCTTTCTGAATTTCCTAAAAATAGAAGCCTTGTTTTCCTTCTTTTCACTTTCTCAACTTCTCTACAACCAGCAACCTCTCAATCTCTCTTCTCTGCTGTTACCATCTCTTACTAATTCAACCTTTCTATACTCAGATTCACGAAGAACCAACCCACAGGAACCTCAGCGGCTTCCTCCCTCAGCTTCTAGTCTCCTAATAAAAATTGGATTCAATTCCAGCTAGAATTCGCTAGTTAATCTATGAAATTTTGAGTCTGATCGTGTAATTCTTCCTTCTCCATGTTATGGTGATGGATTCTCATAGGTTAAACTGAAAACTCTGCTGTCTTGCAAATTGCTTGATTCCACCAAGTAAATTCTTGGCAAAAAGGTAAGGGAAGCTGACTTTTATCTAAATTTCGCATGAATTGTGTTCGGGAGTGATTGAATTTCTTGATTGTGTGTTCAATTCGTGTTTGAAACTGCCTGTGTATGAAATTGGGTGTTGGATGATTCTGAGCGAACCTGGATGTGAAGAACAGATGACATTTCCTGGTAGTTTCGCCCAGGCGAGTAGCTCTCGCCTGAGCGAAATACCAAAAGATCACCTTTGTCACTGCACGAAATCTCGCCTAGGCGAGCTGGCGTCGCCTGATCAAGATAACTTCTCGTCTAGGCGAGCCAGTTTAGCCTGAGCGAGAGTTCGCCCAAGATTTTATTTTTGCCACTGTAAGAGGTCTCGCCCAAGCGAGAGCAGCCCGCCTAAGCGAGACAACCTCTCTAGATTAGGTGAGACTCTCTAGCCTAAGTGAGATTCCCTGCAGAAATTGGCTCCTTTACTGTTTTTAACTAATTGATGTTGTACTACTTGCATTAATCTGATAATGGCTAGTCCTGTATGTAATCCTTATGCATGATGGTCAGTGTGATGGAATTGAGTGTGAAATTGGTATGAATGAGAACATGTTGGAGATGGGATTTCAAGGGAAATTCTAAGGAATATGGTTTTAGTAAATGTAAGGGCATGAGGACTCATATTGGTGGCATCCTGACGCTCCTAGTAACCATTAAGACTCATGTAGAGTATGATGGATTACGTCGGGGGGAGTAACAGGAGGTCCTGGTCGATGAACCCGATCCGTGATAGAGGTGATGGGATTTACCTTGGGAGTGGTTGGGTGAATACCCCTTGTGCCAAAAAATCTGCAGAGTTTGGGAACCGTCCCAAGTGCAAGCCACCGAGAGCTCCAATGTCACTTACATAATCCAAATATCGAGTCTAGAATGGTGTGTGGTGTTATGGTTGGGATTAATTGGGTGATTTTGATAATTGTGTGATAAATTCT
>Ga0214545_1004881_pt1 | contig 24779 bp, 11 predicted proteins | sample CNSS4metaG_FD_160064 | JGI IMG/M metagenome (GOLD analysis project Ga0214545, IMG submission 160064) | Root nodule microbial communities from cowpea collected in UCLA plant growth center, Los Angeles, California, USA - CNSS4 | ecosystem: Host-associated > Plants > Roots > Nodule | place: USA...
ATATTACAAATTTTCTGTCATGCTATTCAACAAAATATAAATAAAAAAAAAACTATACATTTTTTTCATGCTAATTTAGAAAAAATTGTTTATAAGACGGTTACTTGAGTAATTTACTATAAATATTATAGTTAAAGATTAAAGTATCAACATATATATAACTTGACAATCAAAATAATTAAACATTCAAATAATTCAAATATAATTAAGCAACATTCTAGCATTTAAAAATATGAAATTGTGAACAAATATAATTGGAGTAGTAAATAATTTTAAAAAAAATTAAAAGAAAATTTAAAAAAAAATAAAAAAAAAATTGTAAAAAAATGTTGGTGGGTTAAGTGGGCCAACCCACCTTCAACCCGGATCAAATCCGTTTAACCCGTGGGTTAAGTGAGCCGGGTTGAGTTCAACCCACTTTTGAAAAAGTTAAATTTTTCTCAACCCAACCCGGCTCGAACCCGTGGTGAGCCGGGTTGGCTCACGGGTTGAAACCCATTTTGACATCTCTATTTGCACCTTGATCTTTTGGAAGAATTTCTGGGTCAGATTGTTTCATATTCTTGTGCCATTTCAACTTTAAGCGTGTGCATGTCCTTATTTAGAAAAAAAAAAGAAAATAAAGTTTCAACCTCACCGGTTACAAGACAGACCAGGAGAATGTCTACTTCTAAGCGGTTTAGTTTTACAAACTTTTACCAAAACTCTGTGATGTTTTTGGATCCCTCAGAGGTTGGTATTTATGCATCTCACATGTTCTTTTATTTTTTGTGTTTTCTGTTTAAACACGATTTTGTTGGGAAATTTTTTATTTTTTTAGTCATTTTCTGCGTTCAAATAATATTTAACTTGTAAACAATAATCTTCTTCTTTATGGAGCATTGATCTTTCTGAGTTTTGTAAATGATAGGAGTTTCTTTACTTTGATAAAGGCTTTTATCTGGTATGGGGGAAAGCTTTAGTGATGGGGACAAGTTATTTCTCTGATCCCAGAGGAAATGTCATCAACATCAAGTTTATGAGAGTCTTCTCGCTGACAGAAAGATCCATGTTGACCATAAGGTATTAGGGTTTTATGATCTTGATTATGTGGGTTATGTATGTACTTTATATTATGGTGATAGGTATTTTCGTTTAAGAGTCTTTGATTTAGATTGGAATGAGATCCAACACCCTTTAGGAGGAGATTCAACGAATGCATTTCGATCTTACCCTCTGTCTTCACCAAGGTTTTTTCAAGCCTTCAAAGTAAAGTTCACCCTTGATGGTTTAAATGTATACATATAGTTGTTAATGTACATTTCCATTTAGTGCTTGTGAACAACTATTGATAACTTTGCCTGATGAGTTCCAAATTTTCTGTGAGCATGAACTTTCGCTTCACAAAGAGGTAAAACTGTATGATCCTCTATCAAACAAGTTTGAGATGTTTGTTGGCACAAGTGAAGAAGGGAGTATAGTTTTGTTTGGTTTCTCCTAGTTTGTTAAATACTATGGCTTGGATAGTAGTTGTTTCCTGCATTTAAATTATGTAGGAAACAAAACCTTTCTTCATAAGATTTTCTCTACTAAAGGAATTGAAATGGCTTATAATAAAGATTCAACCACTACTACCAACATTGACCTTGAAGGTGCTATTGCTGAATATTTAAACAGTTTTGAGGATGAATTGGTCGGAAAATTAAGTCGTTATGATGTGGAAACCTCTTCATGAATGCTTAGTTGAAGCATCAACTTTACAAATGCCATATGCTTTACGAAGACTATTTGTGACCATATTACTTTTTTGTGAACCAACTGATGTTAGAAGCTTTTGGAATCAGTTCCACACCTTTATGCTAGAAGATTATACTTCAACCAACACTTCTGTCAATGAGAACTTGATTCTTATGTTATTGAGGGATTTAAATGACCTTTTAATTCAGCATGGTAAAACAATCAAGGATTTTGATTTGCCACCTTTATCTAATGATGCATTGGAAACTACTTCAGTACCATGAATTATACAAGAAGAATTATCAATATAGATACCTAATGAAGATGTTCACAATGTACATAGATTGAATCATGACCAACTCATTGCCTTCAATACCATTTTAGATGTAATCAACCGTAATCAAAGTCAAGTCTTTTTTGTGGATGGACCAGGAGGAATCAGTAAAACATTCCTGTACCGTACTTTAATTGCACATTGTAGGAGCAACGATCAAATTATTTTAGTTACAACCTCCTCTGGTATAGCAGCAACATTATTAACGGGTGGTAGAACTGCACATTCTCGATTTAAAATACCTATCAATGTCGATGCTGATTCGTTTTGTTCTATAAGTAAACAATCAGATCTTGCAAAACTAATAAAAATAGCAAATGCAATTATTTGGGAAGAAGCACCCATGATTAACAGATATGTTTTGGAGGCACTAGACCGATCATTAAAGGACATTCTAGATTCTGATGCTCCATTTGGGGGGAAAGTGATCATATTAGGAGGTGATTTTTGTCAGGTATTGCTAGTTGTTCAAAAAGGTACAAAAGCCAAATGATTTCTGCCTGTATTATTAACTCTCATTTATGGAGTAACACAAAGATATTACATTTACAACAAAACATGCGATCATTACAATATCACAGTTTTGTTGAATATCTCATGCGCATATTCAAACTTCACGTTGTAGCTGTGTATTGTAGAGGAGAGAGAGAGTTTTCCATTGATGAATGACAAAGTTTCGCGCTCTAAAACTTTGAAATTACACCTCTGCTCTTGAAAATATAGCATATATAGTTTGGTTTAAGTGAAATGAGTCAATTGAATTTTTCGTATATTCAGTTTATTTTACTTAACTTAGGTGAAATTTGTCGATTAAAAAATAATTCAACTGACTATATACATTCATACCATAAACTATATAGTGCAAGCCTTTTAACCTGTTAAAAGTCATTTAACAGATTAAAATAAGACTAACAAGACATTTAACCTATGTCATATAGTCTCCCAACATGATATAACATCTAATCATTACATTTAACATATTATTTCAAGATTTAATACACTAAAACCATAATCTTCATGTGGATCTTCATCAAACACATGTGATCTTCAAGCAAATGGTTTTATCAATTCTTTGCTTCAATCTTGCTTGTGCCAACAATTCATTCTTTTCCCCCCATTGTTTGTCTTCCTAAAGCACACATTTTGTGCTGCCATTCGTGACTAGGTACTACTTTTTGGTGGCATTATGTAGGTCGTGTTTCCTTACTTCTAAAACGTGCTCCATTGTCACAATTCCTATCATATACGCTCCAGGTTTTTATTTGCTTAAAATTTATATATTTTTTGATATGTTGTTAATATTTTGTATGTTTGATATGTTGAACAATTTATTTATTTAAAATTGGTTATTTATATGTTTAAGTTTTGTTTATTTGAGATTGTTGTAGCATTGAGTTAGCCTTGGTTTCCCTTGGGATTCAATACGAAAATTATTCACTTTCTCTAGGTTTTTTAAAGAAATTTTATTTTTAAAATATTAACATGAGAGGAGACAATACTAATAACTTTTATATATTGAATCTTGAATTGTCTGGTTGGACAATTTATGAAGATTAATCATTTTTAATAGTTTATTGGTGCATATATATTTATTTTAATATACATATATTAAAATTTGTGAAAATTTGTCAACTATATTTTTTATTGATCTTCGAGTGTATAATTGATTGTGGCTGATAAAATTAAAACAAAAATGAAAAATACATCATGAAGCTGGGACTGATATAATAAGTCGATTGAAATAGGAAAATAACTAATTAAAAAACTGGAATAGACATACACAAACACCAATGCATCACGAAAATGCAATGCATGACCAATTAGGCATCCCCTTCACTCATGTTTAGGGTTGTCTCTATTGTAGACATTGGAGAGGAGGTCATGAACATTGTGGAGTTGGTCATCCAAATCTTGGAACCTTGTGCAATATGCATGATGTGCATTTTGTGCCATGTTCAAATCTTGAAGTTGATTGAGAATTATCCTCTCAAACTGGGAATATGCAGGTTCTGTGTTCTCAGGAGGTTGATAAATCTCAATGGCCATGTGTTGTTGATCATCTTCTCCTTGGTTTGCTCCATTTGTTCTCGCTTCATGGTCATTGGCTCTAACTTCAATGTTTGCACCTTGATCTCGTTCAACTAGCCATGCGTTGTCTAGGTGAATCCCATTTTGTGCATATTGATTGTGGAAACATGATTCAATAGGCCAATAGACTCCTCAAGCTCTCCTTCAACATCAACACCAAAATTCTTAATGAACTTGGAGATGAGAACCACATATGGAAGCTTGAAATCTGTGAGCCTTTTTACCTTCATCATATGATCACGGATGGTGTATGTCTATCCACTACCACACCATTTTGGATGCAATACATTACCAGAAGATCACCTTCATTCAAGGTTGCATGATTGCTCCCCCTAGGCATGATAATCTTGGTAGGACCATGGCTAGTAACCTTTCCTCCACACGAAGTCTTCCTACATGGAAATTTCGAGTTTGCTCACCTTGATTGTGCACACATTGGTTGAAATATTGTACCTTGTTGAATTCATCCACTACACTAGTTTTACCCTTGCGAACTTGCACACCCTTTTGGCTTAGGTCAGCCACATCCTTCCATGTTTGCCTAGTGATTTCCATCTCAACACCTTTGACACTTGATTGAAGGACGCCATTGCTGAACTTGAGGTTGGCATAGAAGACCTTCACCAAATCCGGATAGACCTTGCCCAAAAGTTCAAGGAATGTCTTCAATTTTTGAGATTTGAGATATTGCTCAAGGGTGCCAAAATTCTATGCCCTCAGCCATGACATGCGTACCACCTTAGGAAGAATGATTTGCTTCCTAGTGATCTCAATCAAGAAGGTTTGGATCCTATCTTCATGCCCTTCAAACCATAATTCAAGGCAATGGGTGATGATGGAGTAGGTGGGGTTGAGTTTTCTTCATTTGAGGGGGCTATTCTCTGTCTTCTAGGCATGGTGAAGTATAGGTTTGGCTCTTGCTAACAGATAGGAATGCCAATGCATGATGCTTATGCATGTATTTATCAGTTTCTCGATTTTCAAAATCGGTCAATTAATTTGTATAGATATTCTGGTTTCAATGCAATACAGGAAATCACAATCAATTAAATGTGAAGGAATCTGTATCAGAGTGTTCAGTGATATGTTTCCCATGCATTTTATGAACAATCCACTCACAAACAGTTCACATCTAATGCATGCACATTGGAAATCATGTAATTAAAGCACTTTATGGTCAATGCAATATGAAAAGTTGATTTTAGCTGATGTAATAGCTGTTATATGTAGTTACTAAAGTCCAAATAATGTCATGTGATGGATACTTTGATTGGGTCAATCACTTAAAATCAATTCAAGCAAATTCACATCAATATAAGTGAAATCAACACATAAAAATACAGAGTTAGGCAACTAAATCTATAACATATCACACATTTTTGGTGTAGTGGCACTTTTAAGTGAAATCTATGTGTTGATTTTACAATTTTAGCAGACTAAAAATTTAAGATCACACAAAATTCACAATGGACCAATTTAAATGAAATATATGTGCTGTTTTGTGAGAATTAGCAAATTGAAACAGTGCCAGAACACAAATTATGCAAATTTTCACAGTTTAAGTGAAATCTATGTGTTGATTTTATAAATTTAGATGACTGAAATACTGGTAGTTCACAAATTGTGTAGAATTTAACACTTTAAATGCAACAAACACATGATCTAATAACATTAAGAAGCCAAACAGATATCAACATACATTCTTCATATCAAGAACACCGAATTCAGTTCTAAGCTTATTGAATCTATCACGTGCAAGTGGTTTAGTGAATAAATCTGCCAATTGATTTTTCACAAACTTGATTTCAATTTCACCTTTTTGAATATGATCTCTTATGAAATGATGCCTGATTTCAATGTGTTGAGTTTTAGAATGTTGAATTGGATTCTTAGTTAGGTTGATTGCACTTATATTGTCACAATAAAGAGGTACGTTCTCTAGATTTACACCATAATCCATGAGTTGATGATTCAACCATATGCTTTGAGCACATGCATATCCAGTTGCTATGTACTCTGCCTCAGCTGTAGATAGTGCTACACATGCTTGATTCTTGATATTCCAAGAGATTAGGTTGGATTCAAGTAGATGGCATGTACCACTTGTGTTTTTCCTATCCAATTTGCACCCTACATAGTTAGAATATGAAAAACCACTAAGAACAATGTTAGACTCATTAGGATACAATAATCCAACATTAGATGTCCCTTTCAGATACTTGAGAATCCTTTTTGCAGCTTTGAGGTGTGATTCCTTTGGATTGGATTGAAACCTTGCACATAAGCAAACACTAAATTGGATATTCGGCCTACTAGCAGTTAGATATAGCAAAGAACTAATTAACCCTCTATATTCCGTTGAATCAACTTGTTGTCCAGCTTCATTTGCATCCATAAGGCAATTTGTAGCAATTGGAGTGGCAGCCTTTGTGCAATACTCAATTTTAAACTTTTTCAATAGGTCAAAACAATATTTTGACTTGCTTAAAAATGTCCCATGCTTGAGTTGCTTCACTTGTAGCCCTAGGAAGTAGGTTAGTTCACCCATCATAGACATCTCAAATTCTCCTACATAGCTGCAACAAACTCTCCACACATGGAGTTATTATTTGATCCAAAGATTATATCATCAACATACACTTGACCAAGTATCACATCACTTGCTTATTTTCTAATGAAAAGTGTTTTATCAACAACACCTCTAACATATCTTTTAGATAAAAGAAAGTTGCTTAACCTCTCATACCATTGTCATAGTGCTCTTTTCAAACCATACAAAGCATTTTTCAATTTGAGAACATGATTAGGATAAAGGTGATCTTCAAAGCCAGGGGGTTGTGATACACACACTTCTTCATTTAAGAAACCATTCAAGAATGCACTTTTCACATCCATTTGAGAAAGTTTGAAATTACACATGCAAGCATATGCTAACAATAACCTCACAACTTCTAGCCTAGCTACAGGTGCATATGTTTCATCAAAATAAATATCTCCCTCTTGATTATAACTTTTAGCAACTAGCCTAGCCTTATTCCTAACAATGTTACCATTTTCATCCATTTTATTCCTAAACACCCATTTAGTACCAATTACATGCATTTTGTCAGTTTTAGGAACAAGAGACCACACATCATTTTTAGTGAATTGATTAAGCTTATCTTGCATAGAAACAACCCAATTACTATCACCTAATGCATCATTCACATTCTTAGGTTCTATTTGAGGCATAAATGCAACATGTTCAAAGAATACAAGCTTGCATTTAGTGGATACTCCCTGTTTTACATCACTAATTATGTTGTCCTTTGGTAATCTTTTGGGTTCAATCCACTCCTTGGGTAAGTTGTTGTTTACAACTTTTTTAGCCGACTGAATTTCCTTTTTAACTGACTGATTTCCTATAGCAGATTCTAGTTTTGTAGGAGTTTGATTTTCCTACAATATATCTTCTTCATCTACAATCTTAGGTATTTGATCTTGTTGCACTAGGTTAGTTTCCTAAAAAACAACATGCACAGATTCTTCAACAATCATTAGTCTTTTGTTGTAAACCCTATAAGCATGGCTATTTATAGCATATCCTAGAAAGATGCCTTCATTCGCTTTGGAGTCATATTTGCCAAGTTACTTTTTCCCATTATTTAATATAAAACACTTGCAACCAAATACTTGTAGGTGATTTAGAGCATGTCTTCTACCTTTGAATAGATCATAAGGTGTTTTCTTTAAAATTAGCCTTATCAACACACGATTTAAAACATATGAAGTTGTGTTGACTGCATGAACACAAAAGTACTTAGGCAATGAGGTTTCATTTAGCATAGTTCTAGCTAGTTCCTCTAATGATTTGTTCTTTCTCTCAACCACTCCATTTTGTTGTGGAGTTCCAAGAGTTGAAAAGTTATGCTTAATACCATGTTTTTCACAAAAGTGCTTAAACTTTTCATTTTGAAACTCTCCACCATGATCACTCCTTAGAGAGACTATTTTAGAACCTTTTTCATTTTTTGAAACCTTTGCAAGTTCCTTAAAAGCATAAAAGATTTCATTTTTGGCAGCTAGAAATAGAGTCCGTGTAAATCTAGAGAAATAATCAACAATAAGCAATGCATATTAGTTTCCACCAAGACTCATAGTTCTAGACGGACCAAATAGATCCATGTGAAGCAATTCAAGGGGTCTTTCAATTGAAATACAATTTTTGGGTTTAAAGGAAACCTAAGTTTGCTTTCCCCTTTAGTATGCTTCACATATCTTATCCTTCTCAAATTTAAGTTTTGGTAACCCTTCAACTAATTGTTTTGTATTTATCCGATTCAAATGATGTATATGTATGTGACAAAACCTCCTATGCGATAACCAAGTATCATCCTCTTTTGTAAGCAAACAATGAATGCTAAATGATGCATGATGCAGATTAAGCAAGTATATATTGTTGACTTTTTTTCCTACCAACACAATACTACCACATGCATCATATATAAGGCAATGATTTAGTTCAAACATAACTTTAAAACCTTTGTCACATAGTTGGCTTATACTTATCAAATTGTGCTTTAGCCCTTCAACTAGAAGCACGTTGTGGATGTTGAATGAGGCTCCATTGATTATGACTCCACTTCCAAGTATCCTTCCTTTGTTATTGTCAACATAAGTCACATAGCCTTCTTCCTTTAGTTCCAACTTTGAAAACTTGGATTTGTCACCAGTCATATGCCAGGAGCAGCCACTATCTAGGTACCATAGGTCTTTCTTTTCATGTTTATGACCTGCAAAACAACATAGCATTACATGGTACTCTTTGATAGTGTGGGTCCAACATGATTATGCCTTTTTAGATCCTTTTGAGATCTATTTCATAAATCCCTTAAGTACATCATATTTTCTAGCATAGCAATTCTTAAGCACATGACCTTTCTTCATACAATAGTTGCAAGAAATGAATGGCATAGCATTTGGCTCACTCTTGGAAAAGAAACTAGAGAACTTCTTGGCTTTCTTTTCAAAGATATGTGTACAACCAAGTCTAGCCTTCCCAAAAACACAATTTTGAGAGCCAATAACAACTTCTAGGTTTGGTTTTCCTCTTGTGAACTTTGCATATGTTTTCAAAAGATATTTCACTTGATTTTTCAATGTAGTGCAGTTTTCACAAGATTTTACAGCCAGCTGCTTTTCAGAACAATCAACTGAATTACTGTAAATCATTTCTAAATGTTCGAAATTAGCTTTTAAGTCAGTTGTTTTTTATTCTAGTTGGCTAACTCTGTTTTCTAGCCAGCTATTTAGTCCTTTTAGCTAGTTGTTCATGACAACAATTTTGTTAGCCTCAGTATGCAACTCTTCAAAGTCATGTGACAATTGGTAATAATCATTTTTATCTTTAGATGACAAGGAACTCACTTGCCTTGATGAGGATGATTCATATCCGGCCATGAGACATAGATTTGCTTTCTCACTTCCTTCTTGAGATGAAGTACTTGTTGAATCATCATTGTCCTCCCAAGCTATGTAGGCACATCTTTCCTTGGCCTTTTTCTCCTTTTTCCTGTCATCAACCTTCTCCTTGTTAACATTAGAACATTCAATCTTGATATGTACTTGCCTTCCACAATTATAACATGAGAATTTAGAAGTATTACTTGAATCATTTTGTTTAGAAATGTACCTCCTTTGATTACCTTTGTTTCCTTTCCTCTTGAGATACTTCCTAAACCTCTTGACTAGTAGATTCAAGTTTTCATTATCACTTGATTCAACTACCTCTTCCTCGGTTTCATCACTCTTCTTGCAGTTAGCCTTCAAGGCTATGGTTTTTACCTTTTTCTCACTTGACTCAAGCTCACTTAGCCTTTGCATTTCAATCTCATGCTCTTTTAGTTTGCCAAATATTGCATTTGTGGTGATGATGGATAAATCCTTAGATTTTGAGATGGCAGAAACCTTTGATTGCCAATTTCTATCAAGAAACTTTATCACTTTTATGTTTAGCTCCTCTTTGTCAAATTCTTTGCCTAGACCTATGAGATGGTTGACAATGTGAATGAACCTCTTTTGAAGTTCAGCTATGGACTCTCCTTTTTGCATCTTGAAAAGCTCATACTCTTGAATCAAGGCATGCTTTCTTGCTCTCTTCACTTCATTTGTCCCCTCATGTGTGACTTCTAGCACATCCCATATTTCCTTTGCACTCTTGCATTGGGAGACCCTTAAAAATTCATCCATATTTACAGACGAAGTGATGATATTCTTTACATTGCAGTCATATTGAGCTCTTCTCCTTTCCTCATCCGTCCATTTAGTCCAAGGCTTGTCCACCTACTTATTTTCAACAAGACATTTAGGAGTGTATGGTCCATTAACTATTGCATCCCAAATTCTTTCGTCTATAGATTGAATGAAAATTTGCATTCTTATTTTCCAAAACTAATAGTTTATGCCACTAAACATAGGTGGTCTATGCATAGAGCCACCTTCAGCAAAATGGAGTTTATTTTCAGCCATTTCAAAAGATTTTTTTATCAAACTTGAATATCTTTCAAAAACCTCGCTCTAAATACCAATTATAAGTTTGAAATGGTGATTGAAGACAAGAAGGGGGGTTGAATTGGCTGTTTAAAACTTTTTCAAAAGCATAAAACCCCTTTCAATTGAATCAAATAGACAGGAAAATTAGAATGTAAAAGCTGTAAAACAATACACTTTCAATCAGTCAAAAAATAAAACAATAGACTAATTTGTGCTTGAGCTATGAAATAGTCGACTAAAATTTCAATTCAGTCGGCTAAAATCTTGGGAATTTATGCAGAATGTAGAATTCATAGATTTAACTCAAACAACAAACTTTGACGTACAGAACTTGTCCAATCAATATTTCTAACAAGTATACAACCTCAAATTACACAAGAACGCTTTGAAACACAACAAAGAGTGGATTACTTGATTTTCTTGAGTTTTTAAAGTGATTCAAAGTGAGTGAGATGAGAGAAAGAGAATTGCACAGAGCTACATCCAGTTTACCAGGACAACCTAAGCCTAGTTTCCACTATATTCAAAAGTTTTACAAATCACACACCAAGATTAGACTTTTGAACAAAGAAACTCACCAAGAGACACAATAAGACTAACAAGACATCTAACCTATGTCATATAGCCTACCACAATGATATAACATCTAATCATTACATTTAACATATTATTTCAAGATTTAATACACTAAAACCATAATCTTGAAGTGGATCTTCATCAATCTTCATCAAACACATGTGATCTTCATGCACATGGCTTTATTAATTCTTTGCTTTAAGCTTGATTGTGCCAACAATTCATTCCTTTCCCATTGTTTTTTTTTCATAAGTTATACTAATGTCTTCCTAAAACAGGTGTTTTATGCTACGAAGTCGTGTTTCCTTACTTCCAAAACGTGTTCCATTGTCACGGTTCCTATCATCTACGCTTCAGGTTTTTATTTGCTTAAAAATTTATATATTTTTTATTATGTTGTTAATATTTTGTATGTTTGATAATTTGAATAATTTATTTATTTAAAATGGTTAATTATATGTTTAAATTTTGTTTATTTGAGATTGTTGTAGCATTGAGTTAACTTAGTTTCCTTTGGGAGTCAATACGAAAATTATTTATTGTCTCCAAGTTTTTTAAAGAAGTTATATTTTCTAAAAATTAACATGAGAGGAGACAATACTAATAACTTTTATATATTGAATCTTGAATTGTCCGGTAGGACATTTTAAGAAGATTAATCACTTTTTAATACTTTATTGGTGCATATATATTTACTTTAATATACATATACTAAAATTTATGAAAATTTGTCAACTGTATTTTGTATTGATCTTCAAGTGTATAATTCATTGTGGTTGATAATCACTTTCATTTTGTGTAACCTAAATACCAATGTGAAATGCTGGCAAAATTTCGTGAAATTTCAAAAATGTTGTTTAAATTGAAATTTACCAGTAAAAAAAGTGAATCTTCGTGAATGAGATAGAGTCACACCTTGAATACGAAAGTGAGGTGATGATTCATTTAAAGATTACTAAAGTTGTTCACACAATTTCAATATATATGTATGGATCGATATTAGATTAATTCACTATGCATCAATGCTAAGTATGAGAGGATGTGGAGTTGGATGATGTGAATGGGTTCATGGACCCCTAACTCATTCGTACTGAAAATAAGATGGTTGACATCCAAGCATACATCACCAATTTTTTTAGCAGGGGAAACAAATGTATTTAGTTCCTTATATAGATGAGCAAATGTAGTTTGTTGTATTTAATTATAATCCATCATTTTAAGGTTTAACAATGATTGTATATTCAATTCAGGTGTCATTGGCATGGATAACATTGTTGCATGTTTTGCTCGTTGCACTAGTCTCTCCTAAGAATCTAAAACTAGTATTAGATTAGTAAGAATCTCAATCTTGTGAATTTTCTTTCTTATATAAGTGTATCCTAAATAATTCACTTTTTCATAATGTAATTGCTGGACATAGCATGACATTAGGCAGATAAACTCCTACAACTAAAAAGCTATCATGGTTGTCCCACAAGGTTTACTACCATAATTGAAACATTTTTAGGCTTAAATAATGATTTGGTCCTAGTTTTCATTCAGTTTTTTCAATTTGGTCCTACTTTTTATTTTATTTTTTAATTTGGTCATAATATTTGTCAATTTTATTCAATTTGGACATTTTCGTTAACACCGTTAAAATAGTTAACAAATTATAAACAATAATTGTCACATGTCATTTTGTGATTTTTTTGATTTTTTTAATTTTCTATTTTCTTTTTATTTTTTTTTAATTATTATTTTTTATTTAAAAAATGTCCACTTGTCATGTCACATGGACATTTTTAAAATAAAAAAATTAATTTAAAAAAAATAAAAAAAATCATAAAATGACACGTGGGAGTTACTCACTACAAAAATATATGTTTCTAATAGGGGTTTTTTAGATGGGGTTGTAATAAGCTCCAGTAAAAATATACATTAGCAGAGATTTTAGTGACCCAAGTAAGTTTCAGAGGTTTTTTTAAAAACCTCAGTAAAATTATTATCATTTTTTTTAAAAAAAAACTTTTATTTGGCTGAACTTATTCTCTCTCCCTTTCCCGTGCCTCTTTAACTTTCTCTTTTTCGGTTCCTCTCACTCTGCTCAAGGTTTGTACCGCTCATTTCATCATATTTTTGCTTTCAATTTCAATTTTGTCTGCTGATTTCATCAACAAACTGTGTTGATTTCGTAATCAGTAAAGAGCGTTGCTTTCTGATTTCAATTCCGTGCCTAAGAGGAGGAAAACGAAGTAGTTGTGGCTCGTGCCCTAGGAGAGGGAAGACGTTGATTTTTCGATTTCATCGTTCTCCCTAAAATCAGGTAATAAACATATGTTTTGAATTTTGTTTCCTTGCTTTCAATTTCGTCACCGTTCTTTCAATTTCATCTCATCCTTTCATTTTCGTCTGATTTTCGTTCCCTAATTTCATCATCTCCCTGCATCACTATCCTTTTTTGATGAATAGTTAAACTCTATTGGTCAATGAATAGTTAAACTCTATTGGTCAATGAATAATTGCTCTTTTTTAGGGTTGTTAAGACTTTATAGCACTCTCATATGGTAAGAGATAGGAAGCTTGACACTAAATTTTTTCTTGTTTCTAAGAAGCTGTTGTTGAAAGTGAGAAAATATAGGCTTTATAAGTTTTGTATCTACTGCATTGATTAATATGATCAAACACTAATAATGATTAATCTACAATTTTATCATAACTCACTTTAGATTAGTTTAGTGCAGTTTTATTTTCCATTTTTGGTTACTGTTTTGAATTTTTAGAATAGTTATTCATTTGTTGTCTTTAGTTTAGGACTTTATCTAGTTTTAGTAGTTTATGCATCCATTATTTTGCCATTTTTACTAATGTTACTAACATTCTACCTGTTATGCTATTGGTTTTGTTTTATTTGTAGTTCTGTTTTACAGTAATACCAATATAATGAAAAGGTTATCATTGTGTACAAAGGCAGAACCTATAGGCAGCATAAAAATAGTAGCACATGCTTGCTACCTTGTAAGAAAAAAATGTATGCAGAAATTTCTTTAGGCTTGTTGGAGAGGCCATAAAGTATAAAAGTTAGAAGGTTCGGTAAGGATAGTTTTCTTAAAAAAATATATTTTATTGTGTTATTGTTTAGGTTCTACATTTACTACTATAATCTATTTAGAGTAAGGTTTGTAACCAAAGTTTATTTATAATTATTATTATCATTTATTATTGTTAATTGGAGAAATCTTATTGGAGCATGCAAAATATTACTATTATTGATTGTACTATGTTACATTATTCTAATCATTTTAGTAATAGATATGTATTCAAATAGAAGTTTACCAAGACAATGAGTTGGCTTTGAACAAGGTGAAGAATTTCCTCTGATCTTTATTTATGAGGACCTACAATTGTGCATGCACTTGTCTTTTGGTTCTCCATTTTTTGTCCACTAATTTGAGGTCTTGTGATGGTTCAAATCAGATCTTATTCACTCATTAAACAAATCTATGTGATTTGGCTCCAAGTAAGAAGAAGTAATCAGAAGTAAGAAATATTTTCTAGAACATATTTAAGTACCAATCAAATGCCCTGTTGAGGAGGATTGGTGATTTCACAAATTTCATATCTTTTGTTAGTTTTATTTTTAAGAAATATTACTACCTTATTTTTAAGTTTTTATTTTTAGGCAGAGGCGTTTTTAATTGGTGTTCTTTGCTTATTTATTCTCATTTGGTTTCTAACTTTGATAGGGTTTTGGTGAACCTATTTAAGCCGGTAGAAGCCAGGAATTGATAACAGAGAAATTATTTAATGCTATCCTTGGTTGAAAGAATTTAAAAATGAGAATAACATTAAAAAGACATTATTATTAACTTTTAAGATGTTAAATTATTTGAAATAAACTAAAATATGAAAAAGTGATAACTATTTCAAAACACATGGTTATCAAATTTCATGGCCAAGTAATTAATATTTTTTTATATATTATTATTATTCTATGCTTATCTTAGCTTAGATGACCTTGGAATTAGGGAATTGGTATTCCCATAGGTAAACTTGATATGTATGTTGTTGCGTCTGGTATCAACCCACAAAGAGTATGCTTATTATTTTTTCTCTCAAGCTACTTTTTTCATTCCAACTTCTTGTTTTTGTTTCGTTGTTAGCTGATATGCATCTAATCCTCACCCATGGAAAGATTATTTGGGAACAAGGATAGAGCAAGAAATATCATAATGGGAAGACCAAATATACATTCTGAAATATGCTCCCAAACTTCACGGATCCTTATCAACAATATCTTGGTCCCCACCAGATGCAGCTTCAAGTAATTTAGGTATTTTGTCCTCTAATGCTATTTCTCATTTCAATTTTCTTAAACTATGTGCGATTTCTCTAATGTTATTTTTATGGTGAGAAAATAGGTATTCCAGAAATGACAGAGTTCAATGAATCATATGAATTTGGTTCACTTATGCAATTATTGCTCTAAGGGATCATATGCACTCTTCACAATAATAATTATCTTCTTTATTTATGATTTTCAATATGTAATCTTTATAGTTCTGGAAATATTATTTTAGGATGCAGGTGAGAAGTCCACTCCTGAGGACTTACCACCTGAGTAGATAATAGATGTCAGGAAGGGTAGCAATGACTATAGAATAAATATGGTATTCTACCTTTTAAATTATTGTTCATGAAACTGAATATTGGTTAAATTTCTATTTTGTCCACCGAATTTTATTACAACTTCGAAATTATGAGTTATTGTGACAAAAACATGAAAATGTATCTAACTTTATAAGCTAAAGTAATTGATTTCATGGATGGATGTGTATAATGCAGGTTGATATAAGTACAATGAAGAGGGAGTGAAAGCAGCTCCAAATCAAGGTATGCATATGAATAGAATAAAACTGAAAATCATGTTTCAAATTTAGAGAGATTAACCTTTGTATAATTACATTATAACAATTTTTTCTGGTTTTCTCTGATGAAGCTTTTAAGCTTTGATGATCTATGGATGTATGCTCCATGTGCTTGTAATGGGCTTGACATTGGACTCAATCTGAACATGAACATGAAGCACTGTCTACTACTGAGATCAAAAAGGGTAGACTCTAGAGGACATGTTTCCGGTTTGAACAACAAACGAAAAACAACTACATAGAAAATAGTAGTTTCATTCTTATAAAGAAGAATACTTCTGATTAATCATGTGGGTCTGTTTCTGACTTTTTTTTATGGTTATTAAACTATTTGGAAGCCAACTTTGTACTCTAATTTGGGAGTAATATTATTTAATAATACTATTTAATGTGCTCTAATATTGGATCCAATTTTTGGGAGTAGTATTGTTTAATGGATTTAGCTTAACACCAAGTTTAAAAGGTTAAGTGGTTTTAATAATAACTAGAAAGTATATCAGCATGACGCACGACAAATAATTTCATAGATTTGATGATTTTAAACTCTAGACACCAATTGGGGTTTTAAACCCCTAGTAATAGTGAGGGTTTTAAAAAACCCTAGTAATAGTGGAGGTTTTAAAAACCCTGGATAATAGTGGAGGTTTTGAAAACCCTATACAATAGTGGGGGTTTAAAAATCCCAGGTAAGTTGTGTCTTTCAAGGGGTTGCTGAAAACTTCTGGTAATCTATTAGCTACACTGGTTTTTCTAGGGGAAGAGAAAACCCCTGGTAAAGCCATTAGTGGGGGTTTAAACCCCCAGAAACACCAAAAATAACCCTCACTAAAAATAATTATTTTTGTAGTGATTGTTGACAATCCATTAACTATGTTAACGATGTTAGCGAAAAGGACTAAATTTAATAAAATTGAAAAATATTAGAACTAAATTAAAAAAAATAAAAAATAAAATCAAAATAAAAAAATCGAACAAAAGCTAACACTAAATCATTATTTAATTTTTTTTAAATTAAAATGGAATAAAGTTTCAGTTGAGACCAAGAACCGAAAACAACTCAATCCTATTGGAGAAGGAGGCTTTAATTTCCAACCAAAGCCAAAAACTTTTTTTTTTACCTTGTTGCATAGATATATTTCGATCGAAATCGAAATACAAAATAAAAAAATTGGTGTGAGAACGCTTCCCTTCAATAGTGATTTTGAAATACCATTCTAACTTAAATATTATATCACATTACCTCTAACATAAATTCTATAGAAAAAATCATCATAAATGCATAACTTTGAAAGTATAATTCTGATAAACCGATAATAAAATTACTGAGTTAAAAAAGAATGGGTAGATCCATAAATACTCCTTATCTATTTATTATCCTTCTCGATTGAGCATATACTTAAAAAGTTTTTGGAAGATAAAAATAGTTTCCACAAAAGAAGAAAAAGATATTTCTTTATTTCTCAATGGTTGGGTAATGAGTAAAGGACCCTGACAAATAATCAGAGCAGCAACAATTTTGATATAATTGAAATGAAGAAAAAGAGTATTTTATTTACATTGATGTTAGAGGCGTGTCAGAAAATGAAGATTGGGGCCCTCTGAAGTGGGTCTTGTTTTGTTTTTGGTGCAGAGAGAAGTCAGAATGTGGTAAGTGCAAATAATTGCCCCCGGCAGCACTCTATAACTCACTAACACTAACAAGGAAAACATTATTCAGTTTCTACACTTTCTCTCTTTTCTTTTTCACCCATTCACAGTAAATCCTTGCTGTGCTTAGTTAATACTTACATCAAATTTCAATGTAACTTTTAGGTTTTTTATCAGAGTTACACGTTACTTTTTAATGTAAACTTTTGAAACAGAACTTTAATTGTAATCAAAGAAATACAGAAAAAAATATAGACAATTTTACTATTCTACTTTTGAAATTATATAACACCCTCGTAGTAGTCACTAAATTTAAATAAGTTTTAAACTTAAGTGGACGTCTTATTCCTTAATTTATTTATACCTTTTGGTACTTATCCCTCAATTTTGGGTTATGTTTCATATAAGTGCGCTGATAAAAAAAAATGTTCCTGTATGGTGTGTCCATGTATGTCTCACAAATTAGTATAGTAAGGAAGTGTGGAAAAATGTACTCGGTCAAGTGCACGGGAAAAGACATTGCTCAAATTAAAGTATGTTTATTAAAGGAAGGGGTAGGGGAGAAGAGGATGGACCCAACTTGGTGTGGGTGGCCACGTACATCTCAGCATGGTGTTCATGTATCTCTCGGCCACTATGGACAGTGTGCACACCCCAGTCCAATGAAGTCGCGTGCACATCCCGGCCTAAGGGACCAGGTACATCCTGGATTAGTACAAAGGTAAAGGATCATTCCAATGCTGGGAGAGGTAACATATAGGCCCAAGAATGCAGAGGCTCAACATCATCTCGAATATGAAAATGTTACCGTTGCATCAAGGTCTAAGACAATTGCGACATTCATTAGATTCCTTAGTGTTTAATGAGAGGAGAAAAACCGTCCTGTAGGCAATAAAGTCGAGAGTAATGCAGGTAATATAAAAAACAATTCAATGACTAAAAGGGTATCTAATATTGAACTCAGATATAGTGCAAATAGAAAATCAGATTATTAATGATTATTAATGACTTGAGCGATTAGAAGAGGTAGGAGGGAAAGAGAAGGAAGACTGAAGGCTCTTGAGATCTCTTGATTCCATCCATACAAGAACAGTTCCATATAAGTGTAAAAGGTTTCTTTAATTAATAGTTTATTATGTACTTTTATTCTTTTGTATATCTTATAATAAATATATAAAATTACTCTTAGTATTTATTTATCTTTCTTTGAAATAAAAGATAATTATGTTTTCTTTTAAGTCGCTTCGATCTTTCTCAAATATTATTATAAGTATAATTTATAACCATACAAAATATTTAAATAATTATTAATTTTAATGATAAAAATAATTAATTACTAGATAATAATTTATAAACTAGAAATTATTTTATAACTAAAATAATTTTTATTATTAATAAATATTATAATTGATATGTAATTTTGTCATTAATTCAGTTAACAAAGAAATTGTCTCTAATTAGTTTTTAACTAATTAATTAGAGACCAATTTAAAGACTAATTATTTTGTTAGTAAAAAATTTGGTAACTAATTCAGTGACAAACTTAGAGACCAATTCACAAATTAATTATAATTTTTTATTTATAATAGAAACTATTTTAGTTACCAAATGTTCCCACTAGATCGAGATGTACCTTGAAGAACTAATCTTCTACTCAGACCGAGACGTATCAAGTAGCTTCATTGTCTACTTTCCTTCTTACTCTTAGTTGAATACTCTTCTCTTTATCCACCAGACTTCTTCATAGTTCTTGTCAAGATGTTATCTTACGATGAGGATGGTTTGACCTCGACAGGGGAGCCTACAAAGAGATTCCAATGCTCAAGTTAGTTACTGACAATAACAAAGAGATTGCAATAAATGAGATCACTGATTTACCTCATGAATAATGTTATTTATACTACCTTGATGGTTATGCTTATTGGGATTCAGTTTTGTAGGATTAAATCATCTTAGGGTTTCATAATGCATCCATGTGTCCTTAATCACTTTGTGATTTGTTTTTTTGTTTAGGTGGATCTATATCGTAATAGTAACTAATTATTTTTATCACTAAAATTAATCAATATTTAAGAATTTTAGTAACAATAAAGTTGTTGTGTATATGATTCACTACTAGAAATTCTCATATATACATGAAATTTTTCTTGCAAATTTGTTAAAATTTTGTGAGAAAAGACTTTTTTCTGCCATTTTTTCTAGAAATTTTAATTGGCAGGTAATTCATTCCTCGTAAGCATTTCCTATAAAATTATAAAATTTGCAAGTATTTCTTACAAAATTTGTTGCGAAAAATGTTTTATACAAAATATTTTGCAAAATAATTGGTAGCAATTTCTTGTAAATTTTTTTTCACAATAAAATTTGTAAGTATTTTCTAAAAAAAAATTCAAAATAAAATTGACAGAAAATATGAGTTTTTTTAGTAGTGATTATGAAGGTAATTTTAGTAAATAGTATATCAACAAATAACATCCTTACTAGAAAGAAATATATTTTTTTATTGTGAAGGTTTCGAAAAAAAAAACATTTTTCTCTGTCAACTTGTTTGAAACTTTAAATATTAATAGTATTGCCTGCAAAAAGAAAAAAACTTTATTTGATATAATAACTACTCTTTCTTGTTTTCTTGGAGTAGTTTCTATATATAATTGTCTTAAATAAAAATGTTAAACTTTTTTGTAAATATGTTTTTCTTGTGTCAAAGACTTTTCTTTTATTGCATCTAACTTGTTATGTAAATAACAGTTTAAATCTCTTAAAATTCTTTTATATTATTGGTAACACCAAACTATGCATATATTATTGAGATGAGTTGTATATTGTGTCATAATCAACATGGAAAATCTTTAAACCGAGTCCTGTGAAGAGCAGATAATTTAGCAAATTAATTTTTATTCTTATGTTATGCACGCATGTGTCTTCAATGTTTTGTATTATGTATGTCTTCAACGTCTATTATGTTATTCTATTTTTCTTTTGTTTCTAATAGTTGTTTTCTACCTATACATTCCTTGGATGGAATAAAACGAGCTTTGTGTGAGCTTTTCTTGTTTTCTTTTTCACAAAAAAAACATGCTTTTTCTTATAGATATTTGAAAAATACTAATTAAAATCATGAATTATCTTGATTAAGTTGTATTGATTTATTAAGGTTACATGGGAAGTCTATAACAATTTTTTTACATGCTTATCGTAACAACCTAAACAAATATATATAAGAGTAAAAAGGATATTTAATCAATGAAATGTAGTTATTAGTATTAAAGTCTCGAATTATAAATAGAAGATTAGTTAATTGAATTTTATTTTTATAAGTTATTATTCTTCTAAAAGTATAATATTTCTTTTTTTTTACACTTTTTTTAAGATTTTGACCAATTTAACTTAAAGTATCAGAAGAGTGCATCATAAGATTCTTCGAAGGCAACAATCATATTCAAACAAAATTTAAATCAAAATAAGTTCATTTTTTGTCATTTTCTTAAGTCATTTTAGAGATATGCTCGCATGAAGGGCAAAATATGTTTGTATGTGAGTCTTTTGGATTCAAAATAAATCTCTGATTGTTTGTGATCATTAGATGTGTTTAGATCATTGATCTGAGTTTTGTTTGTACAAGAACGATATACAATATATTAAATTTAATTGAGATAAAAGCTCAAGTCTAGGTAAGGAAAACTAGTTTATTTTTGTTTTTATTAAAGTTGTGAAGTAATGAGTTATGCTTATTTGTTTTCATGGATTGTAAAGCATGAGTGGTGTTGAATATTGATGTTGGTTGAGCTTTTTGTTGAATCGATAATTATATGTGATATATGTGTGGCTGTGTGAGCATTGTTATGAAGTTGTAAGTAGATGATTCTATGGTTGAGGATCAAATTGAAGATAGGTATGGTTAATTTGCTCATGGCACTATGTTTTGGAACTAAAATGTATCTATTGAGAATTGAAAAAGGGAGATAAACACCAATTAAAGAAAATAAACCATCTATCATATTTTTGAGTTATGTAAACGATATACTCGCTAGGCAAGCCACCACCTATTAAATGAAAGTGAAAATTTTATGTTTCTATAAGTTCCAGACGATACACTAACTTAGCAAGTCATAAATAGTAAACCGAACCTAGTGGATTTGGGTTGCTTATCGAGTGCTATTATTGTTGAGAAAAATAAATTTCTAGAAAACTAAAAAGTTTAAGGTGGTTGGGTTGGTTAACCAAACCTACTCTTCTTGATTGAAATTGTTGAATTTTTGCTACAATAATTAGTCGTTAGGTGAGTCAATTTCACTGCTATATGAAAACAAATTTATAAGAATCTAGAGAATGCAAGGGAAATTGGTCATTGAGTGAGCCAAGTATTAGTTGGACAAATTTATACCTCCAAGGATGAATTGTTCACTATCTCGTTGAGTGAGTTGTGTGTTTGTTGATTGAGTATTTTATTTTATAGAGACTTGATTGAGTTTAAAAAAATAAAAAATAAAAAATTAATTAAATTAAAATGTAAAAAAAATCAAAACAAATAAAAAATTAAAATGTAAAAACTAAATTACTAATTATATTAACTACCGAACATTTTTTAACACTTTGAAAGAATAAAGAAAGTTAAAATGTAGGGTGAAGTGAAGATTTTTGTTTTTGGGAAGTGAAGAAAGCGACCCATTAATTAAAGAAGGGCATGTGGTAGGGCATATAAGTAGTACCATAAGCCATAGACCAAATTAATTGCCCAATTGATTGTCACTATTTGTAGTTTATTGTTCGCATTTAAGTGCAGTGAACAGGCAAATGTATTTAATATATAAGCAAGTATAATTGTGCTGAAAAAACGTACACCGATATCATATGCATGCAGCAGGGACAGTGCTTTTAATTTCCTTAATTGCAATGGTCCTGTGCAAGGGTACAATCCAATTATGAACACTCACTCTCGAAGTGGATCTCATTCCTCCATGCAAACTTTTTTTTTATCATATGTTAGTAGTATGTATGATTTTGGAGGCATTTGCTCCATATGCATCATACATCACATCATACAAATAAATCGGTATTTGTAGGTATTGTTCAAACCCTTCTATTGTTTTTTTCTAATCATTTAAGTTGTCATTAAATTAATTCACGTCTATAAGATATTTTCATCTTTATTATAATCTTTATGCAATTATGTTTAAATGATATATGTTAATCGAATATTTTTTATGTTTCACATTTGATTATTTTTACTCTTTTTTTAATATTTTTATTTATTGTATATTTTCTTCTCACATGAGAATGTTTAACATTATCAATTTAAGTGTGCAATAACATAAACCTTTCATTTACTAGGTAATATAAAAAAATTATCTTTTTTATTCTATTATCATTAATTTTTTTTTTCATTTGAAGAACTTTTTTGTTTCACTAAAACAATTTTTGATATCTCTCGACCATCGACTAGGTTAATATTGATCAAGAAGTAATGTATTATTGTTATGAATTAATGATTGTCCATTGATTTGATACATTTACTCATATGATTCATTACTCTTTATGGTAAATATTTGTATTAACTAAGTTGATTTGTTTCCTTTATGAATTACATATTGTATCTATAAATAGGACTCTTCCTATCAATAATAATAGACAAATGAGTTGCTCCCTATTCTCTATTCTCTATTGTTTCTTCTCTATTATCTATTATTCTCTCTATTGTTCACTTTATTTCATAACACGTTATCAGCATGATGCTCCAATTGTGGACTAGTGGAAGTTTTTTCTCTCCAAGGACAGTGCTCTGCGTGTCTCAATCCAGGCTCTTTCTAATCCTTTCTCAATTTATAATTTTACCTTATATTCTTCCTCTTGTGATAAGAATTGTTTGACCTTATCAATTTTCATCTCCGTCTTATTATTTATTTTTATTATGACGATGATTATTATTAATATTATTATTTTGATGATGATTATTATTATTAATATTGTTATTTTATGTGTTAGTTCTAAACACACGAAACGTTGCAAAATTTGGATTTGTGACCCTTGATATTGCAAGGGAGAATTCCTTATATTGGATTTTAAATTTTGAAATACATTTAGATGCAATGGATAATTGGATACCATTAATTCAAGAAATAAAGCATCTAAGCAACTAATTTGCTCATGCGACAAAAATATTGTGAAAAAGGATTCACAAATATTATGAATTTATTTCATGCCTATGTATGGCTGGCTGGACAAAGCAATAAAGCTTTTGATGAAAAATCATGAGATCTGCCTAATCTGCTCCATTCCCAGAAGTGAATGCAGCAATCAATATTATGAATTTATTTCATGCCTTTGTATGGCTGAAAAAAGCAATGAGCTTTTGATAGAAAATCATGAAAGCTGTCCAAATTGGTTCTGCTCCATTCCCAGAAGTGAATGCAGCAACATTTTATTTATATTTTCATGATCGTGATTGTGATCTTGATTATGGACATGGTTATAAAGAAAATTTCAAAGACACATTTTGTCACCAGAAGTGGCACAATAATGTGAAAAAAAGGAAAAGGAAAATGTGAAAATATTGACAAAAAGATGAAAGTATATATTATCATTATGGTGGTAAAGGCCATTTGAGTTGTACTTATTGTACACCAAAGCATCTTACAAATAATGAGAAGAACATAGAAACACAATTTGCTTATGAAGATGGTGATTCTGATTATGGCCATATGGATGCTACTCATCTTGATATTGTTATTTTCTTTGCTAAAGCAAATGGAAGCATTGATCACCTCATTGATTATGAGAGTGTTAAAAAAAAAATCTCATATTGATATTTACGTTTATATGAAAAACGAATGTTTGCACTAGTACCAAAAGAATATGCCTTATTGATAGTGCAACAACTTATACAATTCTCAAGAGTAATAAATTTTTCTCTTGTTTGATAATGTGAGACATCGATGTTAGTATTATTTATAGTACTACAAATATATTTGAAGACTCTAGAA
>Ga0214545_1004883_pt1 | contig 24765 bp, 13 predicted proteins | sample CNSS4metaG_FD_160064 | JGI IMG/M metagenome (GOLD analysis project Ga0214545, IMG submission 160064) | Root nodule microbial communities from cowpea collected in UCLA plant growth center, Los Angeles, California, USA - CNSS4 | ecosystem: Host-associated > Plants > Roots > Nodule | place: USA...
TATATACTAATAATATATATATATATATATATATATATATATATATATATATATATATATATATATATGATATAAACTAACTAAAAGATTTTTAAAATAAAAAAAATAAACTAAATAGAAAAGAAATAAGAAAAATAACTTTTATAATGAAAATAAGTTTTTAAAAGATAAAAAAAAACATAAAATTAATTTTATGATTAAGAATAAAAGTAAAACATAAAAATAATTGGATGATTAAGAATAAAAACAAGAAAATGAGTTTAAATTGAAAATAGAAAAAATAGTTTTTAAATAATAAAAATAGTTTTATAAAATAAATTTTATTTTATGAAAAGAATGACACAAAACAACCAAATTTGACCGTAATAAAATCTATAAAAATTTAATATATATATATATATATATATATATTTATTTATTTAATACATGTACGATACATTTCCATAAGATTTTTGTACCAAATCTTAACCTAGGATAAAAAAAATATGAGAAACAAAATTAAAGAGGATAGACTTAGGTCGACATAGATAACCTCAGTCTAAAAGCTTTAGAAAAAGAAAAAAAAAATATAGAAGACAGTTCTTTTAACTGGGTTATTGCTATGTTCAGATTCAGACTTCAAAGAAAGTTAAAACCATAAATAAAATGATTACTCTCACCAGATAAAAATATTCCAGAATTGAAAAGAAAAATATTATTTTAACATTGTATATTGTATATTGTATATATTACTAAATATCTTTGCGAGTAGATACATACATCATCATTACCTTGCCAAATAAATCAGCCACGGAAGAAGCAGGTGGTGGAATCCTTTCATCTAAGGCAAAATGAAATTCTTGAGGTTCAGTAAGATGCTTCTTGGAATTGCAAATATTTCAAATATCCCCTTTACTTTGAAAGATCTGAAAAATAAATTAGTTAATTGATGAAATAAATTATTAAAAATGTTGATGCAGTTAAATATTAAATTTATAAAAATACGTTGATATCCTATGATGCACGGATACGATACGTGTATCGGATACACACATATGTTAATATGCTTATTTTGAAAATAATAGGATACAATAATGATAGATACGTGATATATAAATATTGAGAAATTTACAATAATTCTTAAAAGCATAATAAATATATGATTGTTATTATGTGAATCCAAATTAAAACTATATGTATTAAAGTTGTCAACATAAAAAAATATAAATTATTGTCATCATAAAAGTACTAGTACAAGAAAACTCTTAAATAATGACAAATTTTAGTAACAAAAAATATATTAGAGACCAATTTCCTAATTAGAAATCAATTTCGAAACCAATTATTTTGGTAGCCAAAACCTTAGTAGCTAATGTTAATGACCAATTTAGAAACCAATTATTTTGATAGTCAAAACCTTGGTAGCTAACGTTAGTAACCAATTTAGAAACCAATTCATAATAGAAACTACTTTAATTATCAATTTAGAGACCAATTATAATTTTTTAGAATTATTTTAGTTGTCAATAATTTTTAGTTTTTAAATTGGTACCTAAATTGGTCACTATATGACTAATTATTTTTTGTCACTAAAATTGGTCATTTTTTTAATATTTTCTTGTAGTGTACCATGACTTTATAAATTAGATACTTCATAGATAAATATCGATAAAATATCTTAAACGGATACGCGTCAGACACAAATACGTGACTTAAGTATCGAATCGAAGTATTGATGCATCATGGCTTCTATCAATCAAATTGCTTGATAATGACATACATGATATCTGTTCATAAATTTATAAATTTATGGACAATTATCTTTGTCAACTTAAGCTGTTACAATAATCATATAATAATTATTATAACGTGTTAGGATTAGAATGAATAAAAAAAAATTATTTTTTAATTAGTTTATAGAAGACATAGTAATACAAAATAGTTACTTTCTACAAATTATAAATATTGAATTAAAAGAAAATATAACTGAAAAGTAAAAGAAAAAAATTAATGAAAATTTTACAAACAATTTAATGGATGTAATAGTTTTTAAAAGTTTATAAAATAATTAAAATAATCTTATTATTATAAATTATTTTAATTATTTATTTAAATATTTACTTTTAATAATAATAAAAATATTATTATTATTTATTACAACTATTTTTAATAATAATGGAGTAAATATTAATAAAAATATTAAAAGTAATTGTAATAAATTTTAATATTTTTCTTTTACGTGTTATTTGTATTTTAAGCAAAATTGCTCATGTCAATGTATTTTAATTATGTATTTAAATGTCACATAATATATATTATTTCAAATTCTTCGTGATCTAAAAAGTAGTATATGAATTAAATGTTAATAAAAATATTAAAAATAATTATAAATAATAATAATAATATCATTATTATTAACAGTAAAAGTATATGTAAACAATTAACTAAAATAATTTAGTAAAAGTATATGTAAACAATTAACTAAAATAATTTATATTAGTAAGATTACTTTAATTATTTTATAAATATATTATTTTACAAACTTTTAAAAACTATTACATTGAATAAATCATTGTAAATTTTTCATTTTTTTTTATTTTTCGGTGTTTTTAATATCAATATTTAATAATTCGTAGAAATTATGAATGATCATTGATAGTTTTTCTCTTACATTTTATTTGTATTTTGTGCAAAATTGTTCATACGAATGCATTTTAATCATGTAAATAAATGTAATATATTATTTAAAATTCATTGTGATAAAAAATAATAATTTATGTTTAAATATTAATAAAAATATTAACAATAAAATTACATTTAAATAATTAAATCTATTGTAAATCTATTGCCCCTATTAAATCCTTTGTAAATTTTTCATTCATTTTTTTTTCTTCAGTCTTTTTTTTTAATTTTAAAAACTAATTAATTTGTATTATTATGACTTCTACAAACTAATTAAAATATAATATTCTTTTCATTCATTCTAATCTTAACACGTTATACTTGTTGACAAAAATAATTACATAGTCATTAGAGAAAGGCACATATCACTATTTCATTCCAAATGCTAATAGAAGATATCAACATATTTTTATGAATTTAATATTTAACAGGAAGAATGACCGTTGATAGATTTTCTTTTACATTTTATTTGTATTCTGTGCAACATTGGTCATGCATATGCATTTTAATTATTAATTTAAATGTTACATATAGATATAATATATATATATATATATATACACTTTTGAAATTCTTACTGACTTAAATTTTTATTTTTAAAATTGTAACCCAAAAATGTTATTTTTGAATCAAGCTATTCTTCAATTGATAGAAAAAGGTATCTACATATTTTTATAAATGTAATATTTAACAATCAGGATGAATGATCATTTTTCACCTATTGAAATAATTTAACAATCAGGTTCTTTTACCTATACTAATTAACAACTTCATTCAATTGTCGGCTCAGGCTACACCCACTCAATCAGGTGCTTTATAAATCCAAAAGAAAATTAATCAGCCTTGCCCAACTATCCACCCAGACATTTGTCAGTAATTGCATAGATCAAATTTATAAAAGAACAGGTAGAACCCGACGAATTAAGGACATCAACTCACTTCTCCTAAGTACATCAACTCACTTTTCCTGTTTGCCCCACTTACAATTAATTGTTAATTCCAACCAGATTGCAAATAGTGACAATACATGGAATAAATAGCTTAAATATAAACAAGAAAATCATCTCAATTTCAAAGATCTACTATCTATTTTTCTGGTTTTAACAAATAAAAGAAAGAACAATGTTCTAAATTAGGAGGTAATTATGTTTACAGGCAGGCAAAAAAACAAACTATTCAATATGAGAAATAGGGTAACATCAGTAATACAGAGGAGCGGGTTAAATCTATGGTACAAAATACAAACCTAATTTAGAGCATCTATAATGGAAAAGGTCACAACTCAAACCAAATATCTACCTTAACTTAACCGCAGTGACAGCTGACCGGAGAATTATGAAGATAAAATCTAGCTATTAGATGCCCACATGCCTCTAATTTCTGCACAGGTCAAATATTATTTGCCCAACTAAACTCACGCATCATCCTCACCGTCATCATCTTTATCTGCATCATCATCATTCTCAGCTTCTTCTTCATCTTCCTCATCAGACATGTTATTAATTACGTCTGTAATTATATCCTTCACCTCTGCTTTTCTATGCATTAAATCCATACCAAAGTGGGTACCTATAAACATTTCGTCACAAACTAGCTTAGTTTAACATATCATTCCCTTAATATTAAGGAGGACTTCTGTCAAGAAAAAGGACGTACCAAGTTGCCTGAGTATATCGGACAAAGTTGCCTGCATCAAGTATAAAATCGTATAAATAAGAACAAGTATATCATTACAAGGTGGGTTTGGTTGTGTTTGTTTTATAATAAGTTGTTTCAAAAACCATTTTATAAAATAACTTTCAAAAATTAATTTTCTAAAAACAAAAGTGAGAAGTGAAAGTGCTACAAAAAACTTGATAGAAAAATGAAACTAGTGCAGTTTTCTGACTAAGTAAAAATAAATATTAGCTCCGTAAACAATTTTCAAAAACTACTCTTATCAAGGAGCTTTTAATTTTATGCTTTAAAAAAAAGGTTTTGAATATAGGAAACAGACCCTGAAATTCCCAAAATTTGAACTATACATGAATTTCAGAAGTATTACTTACAGTATTGAAATCTACTTCCTTCAAAATATCAACAACTACAGCATGCATGTCCTGCTTGGTAGGTTCAGTCTTGGCCTTCTTATTACTTTTACTTTTCCCTACCGTTGACATTAGAAATCAATGGAAGAACAGGATTAAAAATAAGAGGAAACAATACTTAATATTACAATCTAAACTTAAAAAATTTTGTATAACTTGTTTAAATGTAATAACATAATATAATAGGGAAAATTTCTCAGACAGTTTGACAGGATCACTAAAGCAAATCAATCGTAAAAAATTAACTTCTGAGGAACCAGTATACTAATATCATACGGCTCGAAAGTAGTACAGAGGATATTAACTATATGCAAAGAGAGAACATAGTCAATTCACCTTGATCCTTAACCAAAGCCTTTGAAGATTTGTCAGTTTGTTTTTTGCTTGCAGCCTTCCCCTTAGCATCCTGCTTTTCACTTACAGTTTTCGGTTTCTTAGATGCAGGTTGCTTTGGCTTGGAAATGGAGGCAGAAGCACTGTCATGCTCAGCAACAGTTTTCTTTGATGTTTTTTTTAGAGTCTTTTCAATGCTCTTGGCATCTTTCACAGAGGTCTTCTTGACAGATGAGGTTTTATCTACAGTTTTGCCAACTGAACTCTCTTTAACAGCTTTATTGGAAGCACGCTTGCGAGACTTTGGTTTCTCTTCCTCTTCCTCTGATTTACTTTCCTCTTCACTTTCATTGTTTGGTGCAGGAACTTCTTCATCTTCCTGAGAATCATCTTTTGCATCTGAAATTTCAGCTTTATCATCTTCATCCTCATCAGAAGACTCCTTTTGCTTTTTCCCAGACTGGGAAGTTTGTTTTTGCTTCTAAAGTAAGATAAAATATACAAATGTGATTAAAATCAACAACATATGAAGCATATCATTTGCTTCACTCATGAAGTACCAAGCAAATTTGCCACCCAAATCATCCACCGGAAATAAAAGATAAAATTTAAAACAAAATATACGAAGCCAACACTAACTAATAATCCACACTATAGTATATTCAAGGATAGAATATAAATATCCAGATGAAAATATTAAAAACGGCATCTTTGCATTCACAGTTGACAGAATACAGAAAATGAATAGGTATCAAAATTGGCATCAAAGCCAGAAGATCAATTCAGCAACAAACACAAAGCAGCTTGAACTGAAGAACATTTATTATTAAAAATCTATAACAGGAAAAATCAGCATTTGATAACAGCTTCACCTTTCAGTTTTGAACTAGATAAGAAAAACTCCACCTCCACAACAAGTGTGTATATTGCGGTTACTGAACCACAAGCATAATGACAAAGCAACCCATGAAGTTCGTAATTTCAAATTAACTCAAAAATCAAAAACTTCTGTACTTCAGATAGGGAAAAACGTCATTATAGGTTATATAATAAAGTCAACAATTACATTTAATGTTAATGAAATTCTGGTCGTTACCCCTTCACAATAAAAACTTACAAATGTCAACCAAAATGGTGAAACCCCAGTAATAGGCAAAGTATGGATCAATGGCCTAACAGGTATAATATTTTCAATCTTCAATGGTCTAACAGGTACAATATTTTCAATCTTTAATGGCCTCAACAAAATAGTAAAAGAATATCTATTTGACATCTACCACAGGAGACAAAAGTGATAATGTTAAATTAAAAATCAAACTCTAGAACTATTGTTTTAATAACTACCAACTATAATTAAGAAGATATTAAATCATCCACAAAATGCCACTTGAAAAAAATTGAGTTATATAGCAAGCTAGAATGCTTTCAGTATATAGTAATAACAAAATACCTTAGCAGGTATCTCTGTAGATGCTTCCCCTGGAGATTTGCTAGGGGCTGACTTTCTGGATCTCTTTTTACCTTTCTGTTAACGTAGAAGCAAATTTAAAAAAGTGAGTCATATAATAACATGGAATTATAGAACAAAAAAAACAACATATTACACCAGGTTAGGATTCATTGCACCTATAAAACAAGGCAGCCATGGATACTTACTTCATTGGAAGTAATTATTTTCATTGATCCATCTCTTGAATTAAAATTTGTCACAACCAAAAATGTTAAAAAATATAAGGATTGGACTCCAATAAGCATTTAATCACAGTGCTGTTTACAGGTGTTACTAATAATTATATGTTGTTAATTTTAGGAAACTTAATTAGAAAACAATTTCAAACTAAAATGAACAACCTGCGTAAGAGATGCTTTCAGTTTCAATATAGTTCAGCTGCTGAAATCATAGTACAACAATGCAAAACATAATTTGCATAAGGGTCAATTGACTAAAACAATGTATAAAGAACAAACCTGCTCTATATCAGCAAGTAGAATGTCAGTCGTAGCATGTGGGGACTCCAAAAATTCCAACAACTTTGCAGACAGCTCCTCCTGAAAGTATTCTTATTTAATAATTTAATTTTAAAAAGTACCAAGATTCTCTTCTAAAATGGAAATACACTATAACAATACTTACCTTTTTTGCATTGGCCTTGTTTATCTGAATATTAAGAACATCACAGAAGTACAACAACTTTTCTTTGACAAATTTGTCAATCCTCTCCTTTATTTTGGCCCTCTGTTTGTCCTGCCAAGAATTATAAAGCTGTGATCTTTAAACTATGGGGTTCATTACAGCCTCAGACACTCTCATGCTTTGTGAAAATATAACATTAACAGAAATGCCACCAACAAACTCTTGCGAACACTATTGTGAAGAAAATGTTATACATAAGCCTTTAAATAATACAAGTTCCCCTCACTATTTAACAAGTCTAATATAAATTTTACCAAAAAGTCAAAAAGTTAATTAGAAAGAGTGTTTGGAAGTTTGGTATTAACACTCCTCTTCATCGTGATAGAACGGAGGACAGAGATACTACAATAACTAACCAACAATACCTCATTTTCAGTCCATACGTAACCAGAAAACTGGCCTATGTTTCTCTTTAAATTGTGTGCCTACAAAAACATTAAGCAATAGCACTAATATTAAAGGGTTTGCACATCCTTAAGTGATAAAAACAACACAAACATATAAGGTACATCACCTTAGTTTTCTTCCCAAACAGTAAAGTATGAAGCATGTGCAGATTGTCATCAGGTTTTCTCTTTGACAACTTAAACGCCACTGAAACAGTTCATAAATAACTGAATTGGGTAACACTGATGTAGAAAAGGGACAATGACAGGCAAACAATCAAATTTCGAACTCTGCACACAATGATAATATTCTAAGCAATCCGATACCAGACCAATATTGCAAGACAAATAATAAAGAAAAAGCATGACATTGGGTTTCAACCACCAAGAAAATGTCAATCCAATGGAGTGAATTTACTAGTAACAGCAAGAATTCTGACACATCCTTCAAACAGTTAAAATTTGCAAGTACATGTTAGAGAACAACTAAATTCACTTCATAGAAAGTGAAGGAACCACAAATCCAATAACAAAACTTTGAAGACCTCATTGGGGAAATTATTCAGTTGGATGCTATTAAAACAGACATCAGTAAATGTAAAACAAGTGTCAAAAATACAACTCACATGAAATCATTACCTTCATATTTTCAAGTCAGACCTACCTAAAATCAACAAAAAGCAGCATTTCCCTGCCTCTAAGAAACACCACAGTGAGGGAGAAAGAATCTAAAAATACACTATGGCTAATCATAAATAACATGGTTGTAGAACACAACAGAGCATAAAAGACACAGTGGAAAGGGAAAGAACAGCAATGCAAACACCATAAACAGTAATAATCTATGACATCTCTTTAAAACGCAAATGCTGAAGCACCAGACCTTTTTCCCAAGAAACCGCATTACATTCACAATTACTTGATCCATAAGTCATCAGGAAGAAAAATTCAGCACAATCGGTTTAAACCGTTCAAGATGGCATGCCACAACAACAAGGAGCAAACAACAAAGCAGTAAGGAAGAAGAAAAAGACGCACCGTTCGGGATATCCTTGAGCTGCGTGCCACGTCCCTGAAACCCAAAGAGATCAAAACACGAACAGTTCACTCCAGTCCTCACGAGCCCAAAAAAACGAATAAATTATATGAACAATTAAATAAACAAAATGAAGCTATACCTTCTCAATTGTGAAACCCTTACTAGCAGAGGACCTTCCAGACTTCGCAGGCGAAGGCACAGAGAAGCGCTCCACCGTTTTTCTCTCCCTCATGGGTCTCTCACTCGTCGGCGTAACGGGATCCTTCTTCTCCGACGGAGCATCTTTCTTACTCTTCTTCGACTTATTTGGAGTCTCTTTGCTACGTCCCTTAGCCTTGACCGTCTCTTCTTTCTCTTCGGCTTCGTCATCCTCTTCTTCTTCTTCATCTTCTTCATCCTCGTCGATCTCCTCTTTCTTCTCAGGAGCCTCTTCCTCTTCTACTCCCGGATAGTCAGTTCTGTCCTTGTCCTCGACATTCGCATCCTCGGATTTGGCAGCGTCCTCGGAAGCATCTTTGTCGGGAATTGTAGGGTTGGGTTGGGGTTTGGCGAGGTCATCATCGTCATGGAGGGGAGGCTGGTTGTCTTCTAGGGTTTCGGTGGCCATGTTGGGAGAAGGGGGACCAGAAGGAGAAGAGAATTGGGAACCCTAGGTGGAAGAGAAACCCTAAAATTGGAGCGGAATAGAATCCTTTTGATTGGGATTGGAATTAGAAAAGAGAGATAAGGGGGGAATCACGAAATGAAATTGTAGTGTTGGATTGTGAGGGCGCGCTGGAGGGTGAAAGTATGTGCCTGGGGTGGTTTTCAAAATTTTATGCCAAATTTGTGAGCGGGTCTCACCACTCTCTCCCTCTCACTCACACTCACTCTTCCCCGTTCTCTTCTTTTCTCCCGGGCAAAACCACTTATTCATGTTATATTATATTATTATTATTAATCTAAATGAAAATAAATAAATCAATATTTAACAAAAAAAAAGTTTATAATTTTTATAGTACTGGAATAATTATGTTTATTATTATTAGTGAATTATTGTTGAATCTGTGGGCTATTGTACTATAGCCTAATGTAATGATGATTCTTTGTTTGGAACTCTTTCCATTTAAGGAGGTACTTGAATGGCCTGGCTGGCAGTCATGTCATGAGTAACATAATGCGGGCCTTTAGACATGAATGGGTCCATGAATTATGGGTATGCAATTTAATGACACAATCCTTTGGACCAACATATTGGACCCAAAGAGAGCTTGGACCAATTGATCAGAAAGAAGAAAAAAAACATATATATATATATATATATATATATATATATATATATTTTTTTTTTTTTTTTTTTGAGTACCCGCTAGAGTCTGTTCATTCCATTTAATCGTTTTCTTAAAAAAAATATTAGTTTTTTACCACATATAGGCTACATTATCATCTATAACTTATAACTATTAATAAAGGATTTATAATATTTTTTATTTTAAATGTGTATATATTTCCATTTTACTTTTATAAGCACAATCTATTTCATTAATTTTATTATCTACAGAAAAATTAACTACAATAAATAATAATTGTTTTCAACTATTCTATAATTATAACATCATAAAAATTAATAAGAAATAGTTATTTTCATACGTAATTTTTTATTTTAATTATTTTATAATTTCAGTATAAATTTTAAGAATAATATTTGTTTTAATAGTTACTATAATATCTAAGCTTTTAATTATATTTTTATTTTTCATTATCATAAAATATGATACGCATGTGATTTCACTTGGTATGATTTTTCTTATAATTATTTTAGGTGTCATATTTAATTTGATAATTTTCCTCTCAATCCAACAATAACGGTATAAAATATTCATATAATTTTGTGACTTTTATATTATAAAGTAAAATTAATTTAATTTACTATAATAAAAAATCATATACACTGGTACATATTGTATACGGTTTACACTAGTGGAAAATAAAAGAAAAATGCAATAGATTATTTGTGCAACAAAATCTATTACATATTAAGAAAGAAGGTATTACCAAAATTACTACATTATTCATTTTCTTTTATTAACATGTGCCATACAAATTAGTTTTTGTTTTTTTGTCATTTTAAAACTTTAATACAAAAGGATCCGGTTCAATCTATTACATTTATTACATTACATATTAAGAAAAAAATATACTACCAAAATTACTACATTACCCATTTTCTTTTATTAACATGTGTCATAAAAATTATTTTTTTCATCATTTTAAAATTCTTGTACAAAAGAACCCGAGTTCAAATCTTACAAAAGTCAATTTGTTTTTTTTTTATTCATTTATGATTTCAACTATAATATTAATTATAAGTAATATTATTTTTTATAATATTTTTATAAGTATTAGTATTTCTAATTATTAATAGTATTATTATTATAAATATTATTTATAGTGATAGTAGTAAAATTATAACCAATATTAGTATTATTATAATAATAATAATAATAATAATAATAACATTATATATTACTAATATATATTATTACTATTAGTATTATTAATATATTAGTTGTAAGACCTACTATTCTTTTCTGCCCTAATTTAAAAGGGGCTGCCCCAAATCAGTTGGGCCTAGAGCTGACCCATAAGGGTACAAGGATCCTAAACCAGCTAACCCACCCTCTTTTGCTTTCACTTTCAAAAAAAAAAAAATAGTTCTCTTAATTAGGGATGTCAACGGGACGGGTAGGGTACGGGTAGTAGCTCCCATGTACCCTACCCGCTGGATAAATATTTGCTCATACCCGTACCCATATCTATCGGGTATTCGTTATGCGGGTACTTGTCTATTTTTTCATATCCACGGGTATCCATGGGTACCCGCGAGTATTTGTAAAATTATTTTAAAAAAATTAATCATAAATTCAAATAAAATAAAATAAAATACATCATTGTCATAAAATTTAAATAAAGTTCAAATAAACTCAAGATGATACTTGTCCAAATAATTGTAAAAGTAAATATAAAATGACGTTCAACTCAATGGAAATTCTTTAATTAGTGTTTTAATCAACAAACTCACTTTCTCCGATTGATTCCTGAAACATGAACAAAATAAACATTTGACAACAAACATATCATAAAGGTCATTGTCTATATAAGGTTTGATGTATATGCCGAATTTCAAAGAAAGGAAAGAGAAGAATGTCAAGGGATGTAAGTTTAGCGGGTACGGGTATCTACGGGTATGAATACTATGATACCCGTATCCGCCCCATTAACATGCGGGTATCAAAAATACCCGTACTCGCGGGTAGCGGCTATCCATTTTTATTATTCGTTTTCTACCTGTTGCGGGTTTTATCCACAGATACCCATGGGTACGGATTTTTTTGACATCCCTACTCTTAATCCTTTATAGAGCAGTCGCAAACTCTCTGCTAGGGTTTGGTACTACCTTGGTCAAGCAAGCTCAATCGCATCTTTCTTGCTCCGCGTAAGTTATGCTCCAGTTCATGCTTTTCCCCTCTAGGCACATTTTCGCATTTATAGTAGGGTTTCGTGGTAAACTCCTTTTTTTTAAATCTGTTTCATTGTCTTGTTCAGTTCGCAAGTCCGTTCTTAGAGCTGTCGTGCCCATTGTTTAGAGCCGAGGCATTTTCTAACTATTTCCAGGTAAGGGAAGCTAGATCCTTTTGTATATTTATGAAATCTACCTATTTTTCCGTTTATTTTGTGATTAGATGGACTGTGTGTGCATATGAGCCGCTGGGAATGCCTGTTTGAACTGCTTGGGTGCGTGTGTGTGACTGTTGCACGAGAGAACAATGGTGAACACTAGTTTTCTCGCCCAAACGAGCCTGTCTCGCCTAGGCGAGATTAACAAAGGCTCGCCTAGGCTATTTTATGCAAGTCATCGCTCAGGCGACCAACTTGGTTTTGAGCGAGCAAACGTCTCGCTCAAGCGAGGGAAGTCTCGCCTAAGCGAGAATGCGTGTAATGCCATTATTCCTGTAAGTCGAGCTCTCGCCTAGGCAAAAGGAGCTCGCCTAAGCGAGAGTCCCTCTCCCTTAGCGAAACCTTTCTACCTGAGCGAGAAGCTGAGCGAGAATGTGGCTTGCTCTGATGTTTCTATGTTCTCAAATGTTGACTCTATGCTTGTATTAATATTGCTTTAAAAGTACGAATTGAGTGATTTTGTATGAACAAGATGAATTATGGTTTGTGGCTTATGAGTTTAACATGATTTGAGTATGATGTATGTATGGGATGATTCATGGGCTAAAGATGGTGAATTTAGGCATGGTTTTGGAATGGAAAATGATTGAAGGTTGGTTATAAATGTTGGCATGAGATTCATATGCATGGCCAGTACATATTGGATGGTTAAACATGATTGATATGTAGTTAGGGCGTAATCCCATGAGCCTCTAGGTGATACCTCATCGTGGTGCCTTAGTTGGTCGGGACGTAATTCCATGACCCTTGTTAGTGGGAGTTCATGATGGTGCCTCATCTATATAATTTAGTAAGGATTCAAGGTAAGGTTACATCCTGACGCTCTAAGGAGTTAGTTAGTCTCACATAGAGCGGACTGACTCTTGTGGGAAGAGTAGCAAGAGGCCTGAAACTCATTAAGGGCTAACCTTATGTGTGGGGGTTGAGACATTGTAACACTTAGCTCGAGGATGAGCAGCTCGGTAGAGTAGGGAAATCCACCACAAGTGCAACCATCAGCTGAATCCGACTAAATTATATGTATCTGGATGAGTCGTGTCTGAGTCCTAGTGTATTGTGTGCAAGTCATAACATGATTGATATATATATATATATATATATATATATATATATATATATATATATATATATATATATATATATATATATATATACCTATTGAAATATGAAAGTTGTGTGTGACAACATGATGAACTATTTTTCTACTCTAGCTTACCCTTGTTGCTTGTCTGTTCTGTGTGTTTGGTTTTCTCCTTTTACGATGATCATCAATTTATTGGTGTGAGCAGATGCGAGAAATCCTCGTGGCCAACAGGGTGATGGAGGTTTCGCTGCTTAGTCATCTGGACTTGGGCTCTACTCATTTTGTCTTCCTTAGGGCTACGACCCATGTATTGCCTAGTCTTTTAAATCTTATTTTGATTACTGTTGAACTTTATATCTTGTCTTTTTGGCATCGTAGCGTGCCTTGGATATTGTAAGGAGTAGTGCTCATACTATAGGACTGCGCTACTATATTATTTTATGTGACATTTCCATTAATTAGTGTTATTAATTAAATGGGGTGTTACATTAGTAGTAAAGTTATCACAATTATTAGTAATATTAATATGTAATATATTAATTTTATTATTATATATTATTGATATATATATATATATATATATATATTATTGATATGAAAAAAAAATTACTAAAAAATTATTATTATTATTTTTATTTTTATTATTAGTATTATTATTCTCACTATTATCAATAATAATAATTATTATTATTATTATATTATTATTATAATTACTATCATATTAATTTAAAAAATTATATTCCAAAAATATTATTTATTAACCATAATAATAATTATTTTTATTATTATCCATAGTTGTTATTATTATTATTATTATAAATATAATTGTTTATCATTATTATTATTATTATCATTATTATTATATATTATAATTATTTTATTTTTATATTATTATTATTATTATTATCAATTCTAACTATAATTATTATTATTATTTTCGACTCTAACTACAATTATAATAATTATTATTATTAACTATAATTATTATTATCGTTATTATTATCAACTATAATTAATGATCATTATTACTATAACCTATAAGTATTATTATCATTAGATTTAAATATGTTTTTGCTCCTTCAACTTTTAGTCAAAATTGAAATTAGTCCCACTTGAAAAATGTAAGACCCACTTTTATTGAGTGCCCTAATGTTAAAGGCTGTCACATTGTTCAAGTGAGCTCAACCTCTGTCTCTCGTTCACATAAGTTAGTTCTCGAACCCAGCCTTTCTAAGTTGTTTTCGTGATTTATGTCGGGACTCATTGTGTGAATCCAATCTCCTTTGTCGTGCCACTGTTTCAGTTCATATATTTGTCCTTGGAGCTACTGGTTTCACTGGCTTAAGAGTCGAAGTCCAATATTAGCCCTTTTCTAGGTAAGGGAAGCTAGTTATTTCTATTTTATGTGATTAATATTTTGTGAAATATGAGAAAAGATTGGGGGGTTGTGGTATATTTTGAGTTAGGGGTTCAAATATTCTTGAAACTGTGATATTTGACGTTATTTATCGTATTCTGATGCGTCGCACAGTCGCTGGGCGAGTATGTTTTTCTTATATGCGTAGTTTTAGTAAAATTGACTTTCCCGACTCATTAACCATTGGATTGATCTCAAATTTTGACATGTGGTTCATAACATGCTATTTTATGGTTTGACCGGTTGGATCGTCGATTAGATGTCCGTAGCTTGAGAAATGTGTCACGCATTACTGCAATGATTTTGGTTTCGTGATAATAAATTTTCTTGGGAATTTTGGTGTAAGAATTATGGTTGTGGGTTGTGCTTGATTGTATGGAATTGAAAGTACTTAAACTTTGGCACTCATTTATTTGGGATGAATACTATTTTGTGATATATGTAAGTCTTGGTATGCATTTATAAAGTATGAGATGAATGAATTTGCATGAGTGATGTGATTCATGGATTGTGAATGATGAAATTGGATAAATCTTGGCATGCGATTTCATTGAAATGGTTGGTTATATATGTGGTCATGAATTCAGTATGAACAATAATACATTGATGGCATGGTATTGGTATGAGGTGAAGTTCTATATCCCCGAATTGGGAAGAATAGGATGATATGAAATCAACATGGAATATGAATGAGGATGGGTTGCAAAGGATGGCGTGAGGTGTTAAATGCATGATCAATATTATTTGTTTGTTTGGAATGTGATTGGTATGTTGTCAGTACGTAAATCCATGAGTCTCTAGGTGAGACTTCCTGGTCGTGCTTCAGTGGTCGGGACGTAATTCCATGGCCCTTGTTAGTGGGTGTCCATGGTGGTGCCCCATCTATATAACTTGGTAAGGATTCAAGGTAAGGATCGCATCCTGACACTCTAAGGAGTCAGTTAGTCTCACTTAGAGCGGACTGACTCTTGTGGTGAGAGTAGCAGGAGGCCTGAAACTCATCAAGGGCTAACCTTGTGTGAGGGAATTGATTCATTGTAACACATAACTCGGGGTGAGCAGCTCGGGGGTGAGCAGAGGTATCCACCACAAGTGCAAGCATCCGTCGAATCCGACCAAGTTATATGTTTCCGGATGAGTCGAGTCGAGTCTTAGTGTATCGATTTGAAGGTCATAACATGCTTGGATGATATATGTATATTGGACTGTGAAAGTATATTTGATTGCATGATGAAATCTTTTTGGCTCTAGCTTACCCTTTGCTTGTTTGATTGCCTTGTATGTTGTTCTTCTACCTTTGCGATGATCATCAATTTATTGATGCGAGCAGATGCGAGAGGTACTCATGGTCAACAGGGGAGAGATGATTCCGCTGCATAGTCTACTTGGGTTGGGCTTCACGTTTTATTTGGGCTTTTCTTTAGGGCTAAGGCCCATGTATTGTATTGTCCCTAAGGCTTTATTTCGAATACTGGCTATCTCTTACTCCTTTTGGGTTGTAGGCATTGTAGTGAGGTTTAGTATTTTCTTTTAAGTACCTTGGCTCTTTATATTATCCGGTGTAAGATTTCATTTAATTATGTTATTATTTAAATGGGATGTTACAAAAACCTTGAACCAATTTAGTCTCTCATATTTAAAAATGCATGGATGTAGTTATTTAAACCAAAATATTTTAAGTTTATTTGATGTGTTTCTTAGTTAACATTGAAGCGAAAATGTGTCAACAGATGTAAACAGACTAATAGACTAAAATACTATAATGAAATGTGTTTGAAACGTCAAATAAACTTAATATAATTAAGTTAAAAGGACTAAATTCACAAATTTACAAAGTTGATGTACTAAATTGGTTCAAGGTTTCCAAGAGGGACTAATTCCAATCTTCACTTCAAATAAACTTAATATAATTAAGTTAAAAGGACTAAATTCACAAATTTACAAAGTTGATGTACTAAATTGGTTCAAGGTTTCCAAGAGGGACTAATTTCAGTCTTCACTAAAAGTTAAATGACCAAAAACATATTTAACCCTTATCAATATTATTAACTATCATTATTTCTATTATTATATTACTATTATTATTATTATTACTATCATTATTATTATTAAGAAATATAATTATTATTATTGTTATTATAATTATTATTACTTATTATTATTGTTAGATACACATTTTACTTATACTTATTATGTAGGAATCATGTTTCAATTACTTGCCGTTTTTATTTGTTTTGTTGTTCATTTATCTTTATATTTGAACAATTATTTCAATTCAAAAAAATAGTTACTAAAATTAATAAAATAATAAAATTGAAAAAATAATTTTTCTTTTATAAATAAATATTTAAATTTAAAATATGATAATTAAGAGGATAGAATTGAAAAAACAAAAAAGACACCAAAGATGTTTATCTCTTTATATATATAGTTGTATTATTATTATTATTATTATTATCATTATTATTATTATCATTATTATTATTATTATTATTATAATTAGACAAACATCTTAAGTTTATTTACTTCGGGATCATATTTCAATTACTTGTCCTTTTTATTAGTTTGGTTGTTGATAGAGATGACAAATAAACCCGTCCTAGTGGATATTGCCCGAACTTCGTCCCCGTTTTAAAGGAGAATCCCCGCATTGACTAGGTATGGATATTGGTACGTTTAACACTTTCAATTTAAGTATTCAATAGCATAAATCTTTCATTTACTATGTAATATAAAAAATATATATTTTTTACTCTATTACTATTAATTTTTGTTTAATTTGAATAACTTTTTTGTTTCGCTAATTTTTTTCTCGTTATTTCGCAATCATTGACTATGTTGATATTTGAAAAGTTTGCTTAGATCTCTAAGGTATTTTTCATCTTATCATACCCTTAATTATACATTTGTTTTTCTTTGTGTGATTTTATTTAATAGTCTCTTAAATTTTTTCTAAGACACACATTTGATAATTTTTTAATATTTTTATTTGTTGTTTATTTTTATCATGTAGAATACTATCTTTATATATTTTATATAATTATTTTTTATTTTCTAACTCATTATCAATCATACTATAATTTTGTCACTATAATTGTAAAAATAAATTTTATTTATTATAATATAAAAATTTAATCTAATTGTTATGTGTAGAACCCTATAAATGATGTTTTAAATTTGATAGTGGTTTAAAAATAGTGAGACTTGATTATTTTAATATTAAAAGGTTTTAATATAAATAGAATTATTATAAACGAGTTTCATTATTTTAAAACACATTATCTCTCTAGAAACCACTTTTATAGAGTTCTTTGACTTCTTTCTAGGAGTTCAGTCTCTCTAGGAGTTCTGTCTCTCTAGTCATCTAATGGACGAATCGAGACCGTAGGATTGATCCTCTCGGCGAGCTCTTCAAGTTCGACCAATCAATTTCTCTATTCGTGTAAGTTGAATTTCAACCCTTTTCTCTAACTAGGTTTTCGATCCCACATGAGTCTCCTTTTTCAGATCACATGAGTTTTTTTTTGTTTCCCTCTTGAATCCTTGATGATAAGTGATCATAGGGATATGATTTGATTGTTTTTCTGATAATTGTGCGTGTAGATAGAGTCCTCTGAAGCTTAGGAGGGGTTTTGGCATTATAGAGCAGTTTGAGTAGATATCATTAGGTAAGGGAAACTAACTTTAAGTTTGTGTTTAATTGAGTAATCTCTAATTTGTGAAATTCTCCTTGGATTGTTGGTGTTCTAAATTGATATGATTTTGATTGATTGTTTTTGTATTTAAAATTGAGGGTGATTCTTGATTTCTATGTTGTTGCTTGAATTGGTAATAATTTGGAATTTTAGGATCTAAGCCATTGATCAAATTGGTATCAACTCCATGGTTTTAAAGACTATTTTAAAGCAATATCTAAAGGAGAAGTACCAATTTGAGCTATGAAATAGGCCTAGATTGCCAAAAACTGCAAAATTGATGTTGCTGATATATGATACAACGCTAAGCCTCACGTGGTAGCGCTAAGCGCTCATTTTTGCGAATCAATTGGCGTTGAGCGCTGGCCAGGTGACGCTAAGCGTTGGTTTTTGCGAATGGATCAGTGTTGGATGCCACTTTTTGGCACTAAGCACTACCCAGTTTTTCAACACTGCATTCTATTGGTAAAATGAAGATTCCCTCTTCGTTAACCGTCGAATTAAGCTGAAATTTTGACAACTGATCCTAGGCACGTGATTCTTCATTTTGACCGATGGTATCTTTGTTTTGAAGTCTGGGTTAGATAAATGGTTTTCACTGTTTTGATGTACTTTATGTATGAATATGTTTGAGATTGTAATTGGTTGATATGTGAATATGAAAATGTGATTAAAGATGTATATGATTGGTTTATATTATGAAATAAAGGTATGTAGTGAACTGTTGTAAGGTATTTCCCGGGTAGGAAATCCCATTGGTGATGTGTTTCATTAGGGTGTGCCTTGACAATCAATATTGTTCCATTTTTGTGAAGTTATCCTGAACTCTGCTAACTATTCATTCTCACGTAGAGGAGAATGGTTAGGTGGTAAGAGTAGCAGGGGGTCTTGTCATAAGGATGGTTCCATTTTTCTTATGATTATAAAAGGGATTAACCATGTGGGTGGTAGCTCAGGGAGAGCAGCTTATTTCATTATTTCACCACAGGTGCATGACTTCACTAGTCTGACACAATAGCACCTATTTAGATAATATTGAGTCTAGAAGAGTTTGATTCATAATATGATATGTTATGTGGTTGTGCTATATTTGTTGAATATAGAAATTTGTATGCATATAGACTATTTTATAATGCAATTGTAGTCTCCTATTCAGTTGGCTTACCATTCTTAGTGTATTCTCTCCTTTGTGTTGTTTGTTTTCTTTTACAATGATCACCTTATTGGTGTGAGAATATGAAGATGCAGGTGTAGTGGTACCTTTTGTGGTTGAGGTGCTATCAGTTTGGGCGGTCGAGCGAGATTTGATCATGTTAGGTATAGTTTAGAAACAGAAGGAATAGTAGTAGCTTGAGAAATGTATGTGTGTGATATTATTGTAGTTCTATATTATATGACTATACTAATATACCATATACATTGGACTATCTACTTTATATGAATATTCATAATAAAATGTTTTTAAGTTGTTAAAACTGTGATGTTACATTTTGGATTTTTTTATCACAATCTAAGATATATTGAAGCATGAAAGGTACACGATCTATGTTAAAATTTTATTATTATTAGTTTAATATTTGTTCTTTGTGTGATTTTGATGTATTATAATTTCTATTAGTATATAATAACGAGATTCATTTTAATTTAAAATTTTGATGTAAAGAGACATTTAAAATATATTTTAATTTAAATATATGTTTTCCTTTTATATTTTTTAAAAATATTTTTAAATTTTATCAACTGGGTTCCATTAATGCTTGCAAATCTAATAAATATTTTGATTCTCATGAAATTTTATTTGATATTCTAATATGAAATATATACAATTATAATTTATTTATGAATATTTGATATCGGAGAAACAATCCTTCTTTTAATACTATGTTTTCTTTACCGTGATTTTTTAATATTTTATAAAAAATAATTAATTAATATCGAAACATTAAGAAAATGGGTATGGGTATGAGTACGGGAATATATCCGTCACCCTGGTGGGAATGAAGATGAGATAAAAGTTTGATACCCAATGTGTTTGAGTACGGGGACGTGGATGATTTTTTTTATGGGGATAGGTATGAGATAGGGAAACTCATCCCCGCCCAGTCCCGTTGCCATCCCTAGTTTTTGATGTATATCTTTATATATACCTATATAAGAATTGTGTTTCAATTACTTGCCCTTTTTATTTGTTTTGTTGTTGATTTACTTTTACATTTGAACAATTATTTCAATTCAAAAAAATAGTTACTCAAATTAGTAAAATAATAAAACTAAAAAAATAATATTTTTATAATTAATAAATATTTAAATTTAAAATATAATAATTAAGAAGATAAAATTAAAAAAAAAAGAGGAAACACATTTATCTCTTTATGTAGTTTTATTATTATTATTATTATTATTATTATTATTATTATTATTTTTGTCATTACGCTATATTATTATAGTTGTATTATTATTATTATTATGATTATAGTTAAACACACATCTTGCTTTTATTTTCTACAAGATCATATCTCAATTACTTCCATTTTTTATTTGTTTTGTTGTTCATATATTTGTGTGATTATTTGAATATAAAAAAATAGTTATCAAAATTAGTAAAATGATAAAATTGACAAATAACTTTTTATTATGAATAATTATTTAAATTTAATAAATAATAATTAAGAAGATAAAATTGTAAAAACAAAAAAGATACAAAAATGTGCATATCTTTTTATATTTAGTTGTTGTATTATTACTACTATTATTATTATTGTTATTATTATTATTATTATTATTATTATTATTATTATTATTATTATTACTACTACTACTGCTATATATTATTATAATGGTATAGTTATTATTACAGTTAGACACACATCTTAATGTTATTTACTACAAGATCATATTTCAATTACTTATTATTTCTATTTATTTTTTTTGGTGCTGATGTATATCTTTATATATAATTATAGATTATTATTATCGTTAACATTAATCTTAGTATTAACATTGACATTAATATTTATAACATTAAAATTATTATTATTATTATTATCATTCATTTGTTATTATTGGTATTATTATTATTTTTATTATTATTATTATTATTACTATTATTATTATTATTATTATTATTATTACTATTATTATTATTATTATTATTATTATTATTATTACTATTACTATTACTATCCATAATGGTGTTATTAGTATAAGTGGTTTTTTAATTTTAAAAAACGTTATTATACTAAATAATTTTTCTAAATAGATTTTTAATCTTTTAAAAATATTACAATTTACAATTTATATTAATATTATTAGTATTAATATTTTTAAAGGTTATATAAATATAATAACAATTATATTATTATTCTAAAAATATTTTAAATAAAAATTAAAAATAAAAAAAATGTGCGTGCACGGATCATAGACAATTATATTTATTTCGTAAAATCAATTAACTACACCATATTATGATATCAATTTTATTTATTTTATTTAAAACTGGATTTACAAATTCATTACTTTAATAATAATATTTACAATAATATAACTTAATTTTCATGATATTTATTATTTTATGTTTATATTATTATTATTATCACCGATTATAACTATAATAATAATAATTATTATTATAAGCTCTAACTATAATTATAATAATTATTATTAACTATAATTATTATTATCATCACTATTTAACGTCCCATTTAATTATTAAGCGAAATTAAAAGAAACGTCACACAAAGATAGTCCTGTAGCGTAGACCATGGGGTCCTTTACACAACCCCTACAAACTGGGCACACCATGATGTCAACGGGAAACCAGATAAAAGTATAACAAAAGGAAGTAGAACAATAAGGCCTAAAGCAATACATGGGTCATAGCCCTAAAGAAACCCATGAAGAAAAAGAATAAAGTCCAGCCCAGATGGCTAAGTAGCGAAATCGCCATTGCCTTGCTGACCACGAGAACCTCGCCCATCTGTTCCCATCAATTAAATTGATGATCATCGCAAGAAAGAACAACCACATACAAGACAACCATACAACAAACATGGTAAGCTAGAGTAAAACAGTTCATCAAGTAGATACATATCATCACATAATCCAAGCATTTCATATATCATCCAAACCATTTCTGACTTCTCAAACAATACACTAGACCCTGACTCGACTCATCCGGATACATATAGTCTGGTCGGATTTAGCGGATGCTTGCACTTGTGGTGGATACCTTTGCTCACCCCCGAGCTATGTGTTACAAGTGTTACAATGATCCATTTCCCTCACCACAAGGTTAGCCCTTAATGAATTTCCGGCCTCTTGCTACTCTCACCACAGGAGACAGTCCGCTCTAAGTGAGACTAACTGACTCCTTAGAGTGTCAGGATGCAACCTTACCTTGAATTCTTACTAGACTATACAGATGGGGCACCACCATGAACACCCACTAACAGGGGTCATGGAATTACGTCCCGACCACTAAAGCGCGACCTCAGAAGTCTCACCTAGAGACTCCAAGGAATTACACACTAACACAGACTGAAAATCATACATCACAATGAGAGAGCATTAATCATGATTACAATTTCGTACCCACCCCTGAAAATGAATCCTCATTAGTATCACATGTTAAATCCATACCACTGGTCATTACCACCCCATGAGTCTAGGGCCTCGTCTCATATCAATATCATGCCTCTTCAATTCCAACCCACTCATCCATTTCACATGCCAAGATCCCTTAATCACATTTATACAATTTATAACACAGATCATACCATGCCTTTCAATTCACAAACTTCATACCTCATACAAAACACATCATAACCAACAATCAAATTCCCAATTTAAGAGAGTTATCTAACCTGCAGCATATCTCGCTCAAGCCAAGAGCCCTCGCTCAGGCGAGAGGGGTATTCTCGCTTAGGCAATAGACCCTCGCTTAGGCGAGATCGCGACTAATGCTGGGATTTCCTCGCAGGTTCGCTTAGGCGAGTCCTGGCTCGCTTGGGCGAGACAACCTCTCGCCTAACAGTGGCGTCCCTCACTTGGGCTAGACCACAACAACATTCCAGGCTTTCACTCCTCCTTGCTTAGGCGAGTGGCTCTTGCCTGAGCGAGACTGGCCTCGCTCAAAACCAGAGTCGTCCGCCTGGGCGAGGGTTCGCGAAACCCTGGTTTCTCCTACAGGTCTCGCCTGGGCGATTTTCTCTAGCTTGGGAGAGATTGACAGATCTCGCCACTGCCTTTCCTGCAACAGTCACATATCCCCACCCAAACAACAGTCCAAGATCGATCACACATTCATCACAAACATACAGTTCATGCAATACCCAACAAATATAAAAACCAGCCAAAAAATCGTTCAAGACTCGAAAAACTCTAACTTCCCCGTACCTGGAAAGCTTAGCAAAGACCCCAACGGCATGACCACGAGCACAACATCTATAAGGATGAATTATAGGGCTGAGATGAGAGTGGAACAGAACAAAAAAAATGGAGTTAACCATGGCTCTTAACTACAGATTATGAAAAGGTGATAAAGGGAACTAGCACGAACTCGAAGGACACTTACATGGAGCAACGAAACCTCCTGGCTCGACGTAACAGCGGAAAAAGAAACCCTAGCAGAGGGGGTTGACGACTGCGACTCAAGGTTCACTAAAAAGAGTGGAAGTATGAGTTAGGGCAACTAGGAGTGACTTTATCTGTTGGGCCAGCCCTTAGGCCCACTTACAAGGGCAACCCTTTAATTTAGGGCAAGAAAATAAAGAATAAATTTAACGGGCCTTATATTCTCCCCAACAAGAAAATTTTTGTCCTCGAAAATAAAGACTCACCAGACAAACAGATGTGGATGTGATTTTCTCATGTCCTCCTCTAACTCCCAAGTTGAGGCACCTGTCCTCCGATCCCATATGACTTTAACGAGACTAACCGCTCTCCCTCGACGTTCTTCAACCTTACTCTCCTCTAGAGTGATGGGTGGTACTTCTACGGTGAGGTCTTCCTTGATCTGTATATCCCCGGTGATGAGTTCAAATTTTTGCCCTCATTTAATATTTAAATTTGGGGATTTAATTGAATTTTCTGTGCTTAAAGATTGATTTAATTAGGATTTGTGATTATTGGATTTATTGAGTAAGTTTGGTAAA